>Ga0129333_10000089_pt1 | contig 56673 bp, 83 predicted proteins | sample CPB6_08_DNA_FD_94474 | JGI IMG/M metagenome (GOLD analysis project Ga0129333, IMG submission 94474) | Freshwater to marine salinity gradient microbial communities from Chesapeake Bay, USA - CPBay_Sum_0.6_0.8_DNA | ecosystem: Environmental > Aquatic > Marine > Coastal | place: USA: Chesapeake... | reverse complement strand
GCAGGAGTAATGTTTACAGCACGACCATTTGGCGTACCACCGAATCCGTATAATTGCTTTCCATGTATTTCGCCAGGCAGTGTTAAATTACCATCAATCAATAATTGTACTGTATAGGTTCCGTTTACTAATGTAGAAGTGCTCCCAGTCCAAGCTGACGATTGAATCGTACTATTAGGGAATATTAAGCTACCATTGTCTGCGAATTCAAATACTTTTTCATTTACACCGTGATTGACAACAACTTGAACTCCGCCTCGGCCAAATAATTGTATAGCACCAGCAGTAGAGTTATTGCTGATCTGTAGGTTAGTGCTTGCTGCTTGGTTTGGAACACCTGGAATATAAATGAATGCGTCACTACCATTGCCCGGATCTATATACATGTCGTAGCCACCCCAACCTCCTGTGTTGGGATTATCTATTGTACCTAGATTGTTTGAAGAAATCTTAAATTGACCCAGATTAGAAGCAGGATTTCCATTTAAAGATAAATTACCATCTACTACACTTAATGCGTTGCCTCCTATGTAGATTGTTGAAGTTCCTACATAAAGACTGCGCCACTGAGTAGAAGAAGTCCCTAAATCATAGGTTAAATTTGCTGCCGGTAAAACATGTGATGCAATGTTTGTAAAATTACTTGGTCCTTGACTACCGGTGAATCCGACTGTACCTGGGGATCCTGTACTACCTACAAATCCTGTACTACCTACAAATCCTGTACTACCTACAAATCCTGTACTACCTACAAATCCTGTTACTCCTTGACTACCTGTATAACCGAGAGGACCGCCAGTTGTGTATAGTTCTAAAAAATTTGAATTAACTTTGACAAATGCAGATCTTATGCTTTCTCCATCACCTGCTAATTCACTTGTACCTGTATTGATAATTTGTCTAGCCATTACTAATCCTTAATAGTTATACTTTATGTAATCAAGTGTGCCTTGAGTAAAATTAGATAACCTTGCTCTTAGCCAGACAAAATTTCCTCTTATATTGAAAGCAACGATAGTAGAAGTAGCTGTTGTATAATTTACAAATGAAAAGCTTTCTTCTCTAACTAAACCAGTGGTGTCGACATATGATCTGGTACTATCTAAATTTGCATTGAACCAGTCGTTGTTTCCAGGGGAAGTGCTTAGGGAACCTTGTATTTCTATCCTGCCAATAAAATTAGTTATTTTAATTTGAACAGAATGTAGGCCGTCGCTACGGCCAAAATATCCGTCTCCTTTAACAGGATTACCGTTGTAGATAAGGGCAGAAGTGCCAGTATTTGGATAAATTACTGACGTATTTGTTGAAGTGTTTACTGTAAAAGTTAAATTTTGACTAAGGGCTGGCATAATATGGTATTTATGCTCGACCTTGTTATAAATTCTTCAACTCTTTTAGCTCTCTGCCCTAGATATAGCATTATTGTGCTAGCCATTGCACGGTCTGTTACATATATATAAGGATTTTGCGGATAGCAGGGCTGACCTTCTAGATATCTCTGAGTAGTGTAGGTGATCTTGTATTTTTCTGGATAACGAGAAAGCCAGTCTAAAAATGTCTTTCTTTCGTGGGGCTTAAACTTATTAGTTTTTATGTAAATCCTAAAATAGAACTTTTCATCTGGAATAGTATTGCAGATTACTTTTTTATTTTGTTCAGACAACAAGACTTCTAATTCTTTATCAGTTCCTGGCTCAGTTACAGAAATAACCCATGTTTCCATGATTTTTGTAATACGTTCGTAGAGGGCCCTATCACCTAAAAATATATTAAAGTGTGCGCCCTCTACTCGTATCTGAATATCTTCATCAGCAAATAAAGCGTAACATTCTGCGAATTTTTTTATAGCCTCTTTATTGGCATTTTTATAAATCCAGTGATCTCTGTTATCTTTACTATCTGCCCAAGCAAGCGTTCTTTGTAAGCCAAGCCGAACTATATAAGAGCTTCCTACAAGGAAGCACTCAATTTTATAAGGCCATTTTCTATAGAAGAGCTTATTAGTTTTCTTCTTGGGTATCTTGAATAATGACATTTTCTTTCACTGGCATTAAATCTAAAAATTCTAAATTTAATTGATTATCTAAAACTTTAATTTCTACAATGCCTCCGCTGACTAATTTACCGAAAAGAATTTCTTTACTTAATGGCTTTTTAATAAATTCGTCGATAGTACGTTGCAAAGGTCTTGCGCCCATTTTGCTATCAAATCCTTTATCAATCAAAAATTCAACAGCTTCGATACTAGGCTTAACATGAATACTTTTATCTTTAAGCAAGGCATTTAATTCATCAATAAACTTCTTAACAACTTTAGCACAGGTAATGCGATCTAGTTTACCAAATTTAATTATTCCATCTAAACGATTTCTAAATTCAGGGGCAAAGAACTTATTGACTGCATCCTTAGGATCGTTTTCTCTTTCTAAGCTGCCAAATCCTACTGAGTTTCTTTCAGCGTCTGCTGCACCTAAATTACTAGTCATGATGATAATAGCATTCCTTCCGTCGGCCTTTTTACCGTTACTACCAGTAATAAAACCGTTATCCATTAGTTGTAACAGTACAGTGATTACATCTGGATGTGCTTTCTCAATTTCATCAAATAATAAAACGCAGTTAGGATGCTCTTGAAGTTTTGTAATTAATTGGCCTGCATTATCATCGAACCCCACATAGCCTGGAGGACTTCCGATAAATTTAGCGACGCTATGCTTTTCTTGAAATTCACTCATATCGAATCTTATTAATTCGATACTCATCCCCGATGATAATTGTTTAGCAACTTCTGTTTTACCTACTCCCGTAGGCCCAACAAACAAAAAGTTCCCGATCGGTTTATTAAAAGATTTTAAACCTGCTTGAGCAATAAAAATTTTATCTAATAAAACTTCAATAGCTTTGTCCTGTCCATACACCTTAGCTCTTAAATTTTTATCAAGATCTTTTAGGTTTTTGCTTTCTTTGCTAGCTACCTGATCTAATGGCAGTTTAGCAATTTTGGCAACTTCGTAAACAATTTCATCGTGATCGACGACTCCACCTTCCTCATCCTTGATTTTAAATCTTGCACTGGCACAGTCGATTAGGTCGATTGCTTTATCTGGTAACTTCTTATCGCTCATGTATTTTACTGAATATTTTACAGCATCAACTACGGCCTGTTTGGTGATTTTAACATTATGATGTTTTTCATAATACTTTTTAATACCCATAAGGATTTTAATAGCTGTACCTTCATCTGGCTCATCTACCGTAACACGTTGGAATCTGCGCATCAGCGCACGATCTTTTTCGAAGTGTTTGCGATATTCTTCCCAGGTAGTTGAAGCAATAACTTTAATAGTTCCTTTACCTAATGCAGGTTTAAGCATATTGGCCATATCATTGCTGCCACCGCTAACCGCACCTGCACCGTTCATCATATGAGCTTCGTCGATGAATAGAATGCAATTCTTTTTCTTTTCTATGGCTGCAATAACCATTTTTAGACGTTCTTCAAAATCTCCACGATACTTACTACCTGCTAATAAAGCACTGATATCTAAACTATACACTGTCCAGTTTTGAATAAATTTAGGAACATTACCCTCTTCGATCTTACGAGCTAGTCCTTCTGCTATAGCAGTTTTACCTACGCCCGGATCACCAATTAGCAATACATTCGACTTAGTCCTTCTTGCAAGAATGAGTGTGATGTCCTCAATTTCTTTTTCTCGACCAATTACAGGATCAACTTTTTTAGCCTTAACATTGGCCGTAATATTTGTACAGAATTGAGAAATAATTTTATCTAAATGTTTATTGGTGCTTTGTTGTTCTTCTTCTTGGTCAGAATCTTCAGACCTATCTTGATTAACAAAATCTATAAACTTTTCCTTTTCAATTTTTGCCTTACGCATAAAGTATAAAGCATAACTCTTCTTTTCGCTAAACAAACTAATAAAGCAGTCCAATGGATTGATTTTACTTCTTCCAGCAAACAATACCTGAGTAAATGCTCTATTAAGCATTCTATCTAGACTATGTGTTTTTTTAGGCTTGTCTTCTAATTCATCTACAGTAATATCTTTACAATCTTCATCTAAAAACTTTTCTAAAGACTGTTTTAAGATTTTTACGTCTGCGCCGTATTGTTCTAGGAGTTGAGAGAATTTTTTATCTTCTACTAAGTAATACAAAAAATGTTCTAATGTAAGATACTCATGTTTTTTAGAAACCGCATGTGTTACTGCTTTTTCAAAAATATTCTCTAAATCCTTATCTGGTTCTAACATTAAATTTTCCTTTTTTTAGATTTTTTTACGGCTAATGCCCACTTCAATTGACTAGTCCTGTCTCTAAAGGTAATACCTTCTAAATGATCGTATTCGTGTAAAAAACATTTACAACTGTAACCGGATATTTCACCTTCTTCCCAATCTCCAGAACTGTTTTGCCATCTAGCTTTTATTGTTGATGGTCTTTTAACTTTAACATAAACTCCGGGAAAACTCAAGCATCCTTCCTCGTCTTCTACAATGTTATGGGCTTCTAAAATAATTGGATTAAAGATACCCTTGCCATTTGGTGGCTTATCTCCCATAACAAACATCCTTGTTTTAACTCCGTATTGATTAGCGGCCATTCCTATGCCTTTGTTGGCATACATAGTTTCTAACATTTGTTTTTCTAATTCTTTTGGATCTACTAAAGGATTAGCAAAATCAAAATCCGGCATACGCTCGGTTAAGATTTCGTTAGGATAAGTTACAATTTTCATATTAGGATTCTTTAAATTTAGATAATAGCTCTCTCTGACCTTCTGTAAGGAATGTAGGTATTTGTATTTTTAGAGGCATTAACAATCTACCTTTAAGGCGACTGTCTCTCATATTAGGCATACCATAGCCAGGAGCACTTAGAATTTGCTCGTGCTGGGCCCCAGGATTCACTGTAATTTCTAATGTTTTGCCGTCTATAGTTTCAACATCTAATTTACAGCCAAGCATAGCATCTATGCAACTAATTTCCATAGGGTAGATTAGATCATCATTTTGTCTTATAAATTTATGATGAGGCATAATGATTACGGTTAAATGAACATCACCTCTTGGAAGATGCGGAATACTATCATCACCTAAGCCGGATAATCGAAGAGTGGTACCGTCATTTACTCCTGCCGGTACTTTAACATTAATGGTTTGAGGTTTTCCGCTAGGTAAGTTAAAATTGGCTATAAGGTCTTTGCCATGGTATGCTTCTTCTAGGGTAATATTGACCTGCATGTTTATAGTTCTATTTTTAGCAGGACCTCTTTGAAATCCTCCAAACGGATCATTCATGCGCATAAAGTGGCTGAATATATCGTGCATATCGGGAGGTTGTTGTCCGGACCAAAAGAATTGTGGTCCATCGTGCATGTCATATTCTTGTTTTTTTGCTGGATCGCTTAATATACTGTATGCTTCTTGAATTTTTTGGAATGTAGCAGTATCGCCGCCTCTATCAGGATGATGCTGGCCTGCTAATTTTCTATAGGCCTGTTTTATTTCGTCCTGGGTAGCAGATTCGTTAACTCCTAAAGTTTGATAATGTTGTTTCATAATAGAAATAAAAAAAGGTATAGTATTTAATAGTACTATACCTTTGGGGCCTGTGTCAAGATTATTTTTTCTTGTCTGGCGGAATTTCAGTGCCTTCTAATTTTTTACGCACTTTAATCTGCTTACATTCTTCAACAACCTTACCATCTTTACCTTTTACTTCTTTGCCATCTTTATCTTTTTTTGGATGACATACAGTTTTCATTTCACCTTTGCCGGGGCCTTCTTTATCGTCGGCAGCATAAGCACCTCCGATCAAGGCTAGACTGGTTATTAACGCTAATATTAATTTCATCTTCCGCTCCTTTAAATTTCCGGATCTACTTGAGGTGGAGGAGCTTTTTTGCCTCCCCAACCTGTGGTTACTGCTGACGGCGCTCCGAAGCTCGGCGTAGTTGCTCCAAATGAACTTCCGCCGCCAAATCCGCCTGCCATTGCTGGTTGCGGGGTTCCGAATGTTTGGGTAACTGTTGTGGCCATTGGTGCACCAAAGTTGGGCGCGGCTGACTGTCCCACTGGCGGTGGAGGCGTATATGTTGTTCCGACATTTGATGGTAAACTGATTCCGCCATTGTTTGCTCCTCCTAGTTTTTCCTGTGTACGACCGTAGGCAGCAATACCAAGTACAGCGCCCATAGCGATGTGGTAAAGTCCTGCACCTTGTAGTGTAATAGGTTGCCACTGAATATTAACCTGACCTTTGCTGATACTTTGTAGTACTGACCATAACACAGGAAAAATTACAAAGTCTGCAATACAGGTTAACATATATGACCAGCCCATCATTGGGCGCCATTTGCTGTTCATCCAATCTTCTTTTTTCTTTTCAGAGTCACTCATTTTTTGGTATTCTTTATTACTCATTTTTGACTCCTTATAGTGTTATTGGTAACCATAGCCATAGTGCTTGACTAACAAACAGACTACCTACAGCACCTACTACTAAACTAATCCAATACATAGGCATGCTTACGGCAAGGATACTTGCAGTTAATAAAACAATGGCAATTTGTAGTACACTTCCGCCCCATGTAAACCATGGAGATTTCTTTCTAGCTAATTCTCTTTCAGCTTCTAATGCCTTGGCCTTTTCCATTATTTCTTTTTTGTCAGCTTCCATTCTGGCAGCTTCTTTTTCAAACTTTTCTTTTACATCTGGTTTAACTGCTTGAGTGGCTGCTGTTTCATATAATACCTGACGTACATTTTTAGCTTGATACCATGCCCACTGATTATTTGCAGCAATTGTATTATTCATAATCTTACTGCTGTTTTGGCCTCCAATCATTGTATTAATAGCTAGTATTGCAGCCAATATAACAATGACAAATCCTGCTTTATCTTTAATTTTAGCTTCACGTTCTGATCGTGATAGTGGTTTAACTTCTTGTTTTTGCTCCGACATATTTTGCTCCGTTTAATTTTAGTGTGCGCCTAGAACGTGTAGTGCATGTTCGTAATGTTTTTGACGGTCAGCTAATCCTAATGTTCCTCCGTTAATACGCTTAGTTAGTGTAAGTATATCTCCCGAATCTGCCCATTGATTTAACTTATTTGTCTCCCAGAACCAGCAAGCTGATTGAACAGCGCCTTCAAATGTTTGTAGGTAAGCGGGAATTTCATCTACTGGTGTTTCGATGCTGTCTGCAAATGATTGATAGTTATTTCTTCCAGTAAGTTGTATAAGACCTCTACCGCAAAATTTCCAACCATCACCTGATTCTTCTGGACCATTCCCCATTCGACCACCGTAGGCTCGGTTAGCAATTTTGTCTTGCTTGTTAGCATACTGCTGTGCTATTTCCATATTAGGAAAATACCTAGGCCAGACTTTCATAAGGCTTGCTGCCTTATAGTTTAAATTTTCTTTAAGAAATTTAAATCCACCACTTTCGTGGGCGCATTGTGCTATAAATGCCGCTACTCTACGTGGAGTATTGATGTCATAGTCTGGGCAACAAAGGGACAACGCCTCATGCCAATGATCCACATACGGATTTCCTGGAATCAACTGTGCCAGTTGTTCTTGACTTAGTATAAAACTCATTCTCGCTCCTTATTTGACTTTATCGTAAATCTCTTTTTGTTGCTTATACCATTCATTCCAACCGTCATTTTTTAAAGAACATTGATAATAAAGAGTGTAATTATTAACTACAGATTTTAAAAGTTCTGTAATAGCTACCTTGTCGCCTTCTATTTGTTTTAATTCAGGACAAGGTTCTGTTAGTTCTTTTATTGGCTCCGGGAATGGAGGTTTCGCAGAAGTAAGTTTTGGCATTAGACTACAGCCATTTAATAATAATGCTAATAGAATAACACTTACATACTTCATTTTTTATCTCCTTTGTTAGGAGGTTTTGCAGCTTCGTTGATACCTTGAATGATAAGACTAGGAACTGGACATTCCTTATCTGCTCTCTGCAATTCTTTGATTTGATCTTCTAACTTTTTGCGTTCAGCATCGCTGAGGTTCTTTTCTTTTACTATTTCGTTTGTTACTACAACAGGGTCAGATTTCAGCCATCTATCTACATTTCTTATAATTGTTTCTGGTTTCTTAGCTATAGCGGCATCTCTTTCTTTGAGTGCTGTGGAAAGTTTATCGTTAGAAGTTTGACTTTCCTGTTTGGCTTTTTCTATCTCAGCTTTGAGTCGTTCGTGCTCAGATTTATATTTTTCTTCGTTGGCTATTACGCCTTGAAAGTAAACACCTACTAAAAGCATCAATACTGATATAACTTTTATAGCTAATGCATTGTTAGAAATAAATGGTATTTTTTGTAATATCCAGGCTGCTATTATTCCTAGCACCCCTATTATAAGAACCAAACTCCAAAACCAATCTGGTAACAAACTTAGCATCCAAGTAATCTGCCACATCTTACCACCTTTCTTTTTCTAATATAACCGCTTGGTTTCCTTTAACAATTAGAAATTTATTGTCAATCTTATCGATAGAATAGTTACCTAGGTATTTGGTTAAAAACAACACCTGACTTTGACTGCTTTCGTCAAGACTTAATTTACCTGGTAATCTATTCTTAACATCTTCATACTTACCGAAAGTGACTAATTGAGCGTCCAAATCGCCCGAAAACGGCTTAGAAAAATTAATCTTGTCATTTTTATCTAATTGAACTGTTACAGTTCCCTGATTAAAAAACTCTTGAAGTTCTGTTTCTTTAGATATCAATTGTTTAGCATGATAGTCTTCAATGGATAACGGTACTGTTGATTTTAGATTTTCGATATTAGCTGGCTTCACACCTGCTACTTTATGATATTTGAAATTCCATGTATCGCAGTTAGTTAATTGATCTAAACCTTCTAAAATATCAAGAATATGTTGCGGAACTTCGGTATTCCTTTCTAACTCAACAAACACTGAATATTGTCCGTCTCTTTCTTCTCCAGAACTCATGTCTGCGTCTAATACTGCTTGGTATCCTTTTTCTATGAATTCCATTAGATCTGTTGCAGCCATTTTTTCTTTTACTTTAAAGGCAATAACCACAGTATCTTCGTCATCGCCCATTTTACTTTTATATTGGTCAATAGAAAATACCGGAGAAACCATGTCACTGAGATCACCAGATCTTAGACCTTCTGTTAGTTTAGATTTGTTCTGGTGCTGCTTCTGGTTCATTTATAGGTGCCTCCTGGGCTGCGGAATTTTCGCTAACATCTGATGTTAAATCATACCTCATTAGATCTGCATTTGCCGCAGTTTCTTTATCTTGATAACCTTGATATATATCTTGCATTAGTTTTTTAGGCATAGTTATTGTTACTATCCATACTGGATGTGCATCAATTTTGCCTTTCTTTGTTCCGGGTCTAAAATCATCTGGATCATAGACTTTTCTAGGAACCATTACATGATCTTTTCTGTATCCTACTTTACATCCGTAATCTACAAGTCTTGAAGCTCCACTAGGATCGGGCATTTCTGCATAAGGCCACATAAATTTACAAGTAACTGTATATCTACCTACCTCTGGTCCTGCAAGCAATTCGCCTTCTTCCCAATTTCTAAAGACATAAACATCTAGCTCATCGATTACTCTTTCAAAGTCTTTAAGCACACGAAAAGCACTGTCATTAACAGTTAATGTTTCGAGATTTTTAATAACGTCTATGATATCATGCATGTTAATTCTCTTTTCAGTATTTAGCCTACCTTAGACAGTTATCCAATATACCATTTTAGGTATATTTCGTTATATGTTTTTTGAAAAACAAATAACTATTATTGCAGGTCGTTTTACGACAAGGAGCAAAAATTGCCTAGAGCAAGACGTAAAGAAAGGGATCAGCGCTCCGAGCGAGATCCTAGATTCCAAAACAGTACTAATTTGATAGAAATCAAACAGTACTTTAAAAAGAAAGTCCAGGTTCAAATAGTACCGCGCAATCTAGCACAGGAAAGCTATTTAGAACTTTTAAAAAATCCCAAAAAATACATTGTTTTTGCTATCGGACCTGCGGGTACGGGTAAAACGATGCTGGGTGTACAGATGGCCATTAAACAGCTCAAAGAGGGGGTGATTTCCAAAATAATTATTACAAGGCCGGCTGTAAGCGTAGATGAGGAACACGGGTTTTTACCAGGTACATTAAATCAAAAGATGGAGCCCTGGACTAGACCGATTATGGACGTTTTTGAGGAGTATTATCACCCACGAGAAATCGCTAGTATGTTAGAAGATGGTACAATAGAAATTTCACCGTTAGCCTACATGCGAGGTCGGACATTTAAAAATGCTTTTATAGTAGCCGACGAAATGCAGAACGCTACTCCCAGTCAAATGAAGATGTTATTGACTCGGGTAGGGGAAGGTAGTAGAATGGTGGTTACAGGGGATCTTGCACAGGCAGACAGACCTAAAGAAAATGGACTGTTAGAGTTTGTGCAACTATATGACAAAGCTCCAGCACATAAGCTGGTTGATATAGCTTATTTTGACAGCACTCATATAGAAAGACACCCGGTAGTCAAAGAAATTCTCAGTATCTATAACGAGGCAGACTGACAGAAAAATAAGCAGGTCTAAATTACGACCTGCCCGGAGACCTGCTTATTGTATTCTTGCTAGTTTGACCAGCGTCGCTGCCAGGTTGATTTCCGGATCTGCTATAATAGCATGATCTACAAGACCTTGTTTTATGATTAACAGGGCTTGATCTTTTGTTTCTTCATTTTTTCCAAAAAGATCTAAATTGTCGTACATCCAACGATAGACTTCTTCAATCTCTTCAGGACGTAGTTTACCGCAAAGTAATTTTCTAGCTTCAACAATTTTTCCTGCCTTAAACAACTCGACCATTTCGAATTTCCAATCAGCTTCTCCGCTGTCTCCTTTGGCTGGCTGATTTAGAATTCCGCTGTGAACATTTTGTTGTACAAGATTTATACACTTGCGAAGATCGGGATAAGTTGCCTTAACATATAAATCTAATGTGTCGAGATCGAACTCAATGTTTTCTTCAACAAGTATAGTAGCAACACGAGCGGTAAACTCAGTAGCATCGACTCGCTCAATGTGAAATCCTTGACATCTACTATGCAGAGCAGGAATGATTCTGTTAGGATAATTGCAAGTAAGGATAAATCTTGCTGTTGCATGATATTCCTCCATGACTCCGCGTAGAGCTGCCTGTGCATTAGGCGATAAGTAATCTGCTTCATCTAGTAATACTACCTTAAATTCTCCGAATGGAATCATTTGAACAAAATTGGTAATCTTATCTCTAACATCCTCTACAGAGTTTGTTCGACTAGCATTAATTTCTAATAGATCAAATTCTTCAACTCCTAATTCGTTAATTAACATTTTTGCCAAAGTAGTCTTTCCTATACCGGCATTACCACTTAATAACAAATGAGGGATACTTTTATCTTTTATCCAAGTTTCTACTTGGCGCCGTTGATTGTTATCTCTAAACACATAACCGTCAATTGTTTTAGGTCTGTATTTTTCAACCCATAATTCTTTCATACTAGTTCCTCGACTATTCCTAAAATTTCTGCCCCAAACAATAATGCACCGCCTGCTACAATCCAGTATTCTTTAATAGAATATCCTGCTGTAATAATACAGCCTGCGGCAATAATTCTCAAGCCGCTTTTAATAAGACTAACATAAAAATGTCCTTTACTTGGATCTTTTGGTTGTACTTCCATTGAGCCACGCCTTTATTGAATTAAAAAGAATTAAAAATCTAAAATTATGAGTATTAATAAACGGAGGATGGTAGGGGCATCTTCCTTGCATAAAATCGCAATCCGAACTGTATTCTTTACGACAAACATTACAGGTCATTTAAGGGATTCCATGGTAATTATTTTATCAATTTCTCGACCAAAGTCTTGATCATTAGTTACAACATACAGTCCGTTGGTATGTCTATCTTTTTGACGATCATATCTTCGAGTTTCAACTACCCTACCTCCGTTGGCATTATAGATTGTAAATTGTATGGCCCGTTCGGGCTGATCTATGCTCGGTGGCCCTACTTGAAGTCCAAGTCTTGCCTGTTTAGTACCAATAATATCCTCTCGAGGCACAGGTCTGGCCTCTTCCCAAGCCTCTTGGCTCATTTTTGCAAACCAACGCTTAAAAAAGCCTGGCTTTTTCTTTTTAGGTGATTCTGCTGTCTTTCCGATTGAATCTATTACATAGCCTGTTTCCATTACCACTTCTCCGTTAAATTAGTTTTTAAGTTTTCTGCTTCTGCTACTCTTTTTCTCAAATTACTAGAACTAAAGCTATGATCTCTACCATTGAATACCAGTTCTATACCTCTGGATAGACAAATATTTCTACCAGTAAAATCTTTGTCTTGGTACTCTACACCTAATATTCTAACATTAATAGGCAATGTTAACAATATATCTTCTAGATCTTTTTCTGTTTGATAGACAACGATCTCATCTACATACCTTACTGCCTGAAGTTGAATTTGTCGTTCTACAATTGTTTGGACAGGTTTGTTTTTAGTTGAAGGTCTGTCTATTGTCGGGTCTGTTTGTAATGCGGCAATTAGATAATCGCAGTGTTTTTTAGCCTCGCTGAGCATGGCAATATGTCCGGCATGCAATAAATCAAATGTGGAAAATGTTATTCCAACTGTTTTTTCTTCCAGTTCTTTTATTTTGTTAAAAATCATATTACTTAGAATCTTTCAAATATTCTATAATTTTCTTTTGTTCTTGTTCTTTAAGCCATTCTTCTTCACCTGAAAAAGTTGGACATCGTTTAATAGCGTCTTCTAGTATCCACTTTAATCTATATAGATCTTGTTTGGCACCCCAAGCAACAAATCCGTCGTTATATGGACTAGATGCTTCGTAGCTAGCGGCATTGATATTTTGAGCTGTTTCAGTAACGCTATAACTTCTTTTGTATCCCATAGCATAGTTTAAAGGGAATAATAGGGTCTGTCAAGACCCTATTAGTTATTTAGGTAAAAAAGTTTTTAAATTGGGCGGAGTCCAACCGTCGGGCTTAAGGACCTTGCCATCTTCGCGCTTGCGAACCTTGCCGGTTTCTTGATCAATTTTTGCAAAATTAGTACGCATTACTTCATTCCATGCACCTTCTGCATCTGCGCCCATTGAGTGAATAGCACCAATTGTAACAACTAAAATATCAATAAGAGCGTCTAATTCTTCAATTTGACTTTTAGCATCTTGTAACTCAATAAATTCTTCTTCTATTAGTTTTTTATAAAGTGCAAATTGCCGGCCATTAACCTCGCCTACTGTTTGATCGCAGGCAGTCATAAATTTTTCTTGATCTTTAAATGGATTTGTCATTTCAGTTATTAGGAATATCTATATTAAATGCACCCGGAACAACTCTCATTGCATCACTTGGGGGCTCGTCTGTTGCTAATAGAATGGCTTCTGTATCAGCTAATCTAATTTCTACAATTTCTCCATCTTCGCGTTCATGTTTGGTTCCTCTGCTCCACCTACCATGTTCGATTAGGATCCATTGCCCTACTACAACATCCTTTTGCTCTGGTCCTACGGCATATACTTGTGCCCATCTAGGATGTATTCCCGAACTCTTACCATCATCACTGTTAAGAATAATTCCGCCTTTAGTTTTTTCTTCACCAAAGTTCATATTTGATACTAAAACTTTACTACCTAAAGGTATAAGTTTTCCTCGAATTGTCATTTTAAATCCTTTTTAGATTTTGGTTGAATAAGTTCTTCTAATGTTGGTTCTTGTTCTGCAGGTTGATCTACAGTGAAGTTAGTTCGTGAAGATTTTATTTGAACCTTTGATAAATTAATCTCATCTGGATCTCTATTTTGAGGGCTAGCATCATAGTATTCTGCTAACACTTCTTCTCTGGTTCTTATAATTTCACCATTAGGCCCTAATTCGTCACCTCGAGCATTTACTTTAACATTGCCAACAGCTGGCATTTTTTCATGTTTGGCCATTAGTTGATCTAAATCAATTTCTCGGCCCTGAACAGCGGTTCTATAAACTTTTTTCATGTTTATTCCTTATTTTAAAAATTCTTTGATATCCAAATCGTATTTGATACTATCTACTTTATGTACACCTATTAGGTAAAGACAGTAACTGGCAACTGAACTTCCTCTACCTAATCCCCATAATATTTTATTAGATCTCATGTAATCTACCAAGTATTTAAGAAACCTAAGCAGATCAATCATATTAAAACGATTGAATAGTTCTAATTCTTGTTGCACTCTACGTATTTCTACGTCTTGAAAACATTGATCTAGAATCCAACTTTCTATATCCATAGTTTTGTATTCGTCGGGCATAAACCATACAGATTGATTTTGTTTATCAAAATCTTCTATTGATATCTCTAAATCTATATAACGAGATAATTTATCAAAGTTGTCTCTGTTTGTATCTACAGCATTATTAAATTGGTCGGTGATGTCGTCGCGGAGATATATAGAATTTATATTCTTTATTTTTCCAGAATATAATAATTCTAAAATAGTTTGTTCGTCTAAGATTGTCCTACCAAATTTATCTTGATGCATAACCTATAATAACGCAAATCAAATGATTTGTCAAGTTATTCTATGTTAATTAATCCGTCCATATCAGTATTTTGATTTAATTTGGTATCTTTAAGAGATTTGATTCGACGTTTTTGTTGCTCGTCTTTGAGTGTCTCAAGTATTACTGCGATTTGTTGGCAAACTACCCCTTGACCAGATCTGGCAGCAATATGATATTTTCTACCTAATTCAACAATTTTATTGTCAAGATCTGCATCTTTGTAAGATGCAGGATCAATGAGCAATGGATTAAACATATACGATTAGAAAGGTGATAGATCTAATGCTACACGAGCCCAAGCATTAGTTCCGGTGCAAACATAGAGGTAACTTGAACTTACTGCTATTTCTCCAACTTGGCCTGTTGAAGTAGTAGTTGAAGGTATAGAACCGCCTAAAATAAAAGAGTTAACAGTTTTTAAGTTACCGCCTTGGAATAGGATATTTGAACCGTCGTGAGTGAATATTCCTAAAGTTACTGGACTTCCTGTATTTTTTCTAAAAACTAAAAATCCTTCAAAATTACCACCGGCTGAGGAATTAGTTTCAACTACAATACCTGTATTATTATTAAATGTTGTTCCAACATACAGACCTATATCATTAGTTGCAGTTGTGGTTACACCTAATTTGATGTCTACTGGATATCCTCCGGCGGTATTACCGACAGCTAAGGTTCCTCGAATAAACTTTTGTCCAGCAATTTCATTTGCTAACCTAAATATTGGTTGCCCGTAAGTACCGCTAAACAATATATCAGTATTTGTAAACGTAGCATTTGTACCAGTAGTGATAATAACACTACCGCCTATCCTTCCAACACCACCGACATTTATATTTCCGCCAATACCAACTCCGCCTGCGACAGTTACAGCACCTGTGTTTGTACTGTTACTTTGAGTATTATTGCTAAAGTTACTAGCCGATGTAAGATCTGCTTTTCCTGATTGCAAAGCAGAAATTTCATTAGTAGCTACTTGCAGAGCTGTTTTTATAGCACTGAAGTTGTCTCTAAAGCCTTGACTGTCATTATCTCTGCCTGGTATTGGATAGGCAGTATCAATTGTATTACTAACGATTGCGCTGGTCATTCTATATATTTCCTATTTGGGAACAACAAATATTTAGCCGTTGAGTTATCAAGGGTGTTTAATATTTTTATTCTATCTACATCAAAATTAATTTTCTTAAAGTCCATTCCTGAAGCTTTTATTCTGTTTATAATTTTATTAGCAGAGCCTGGCAAACAATAGCATAATGGCAGACATAGTATTCTGCCCAACGGAACACCGCTATCGTCTTGTACTGTTTTCATAAATTTTGGTAAAAATAACTCATCAGTTTCTGCTATTTCCTCCAAAGCGCCTCTCATATTATCAATACTGTTAGGATAGATTACACCTGTGCCGTTGGCCACTGTTTCGTTAATAGGAACACCGCTTTCATTGACTAAATTATCTATAATTTCTACATACACTACTTCATATATTTTATTATGAGAGTCATCTAATGCAAAGGCCGATTTTAAATCTCCAAAATAAAGTTTTTTACGATAAAAATAATTTTGTATAGCAGGAACATAACTAGCAAGATTTAATTGCTGTATTCCGTGCTCTAATATAAATTGTAAAGTCCGTTGAACACCAAACGAACTATCATAAGGCCTATATAATAGTCTTTGTTCAAAAATTAAATTGTTAGTGATAAACACAGTAAAGTAATCTCTGTCTTCTTGAGTCATTAAGGGTTCAAACAATATCTGACTGTATTTCTTACCGTTGTACCCTGCTACTCTTAAATTGAAAGCTCTAGTTATTTCACTACCTAAATTACTGTCTTTTGCTTTCACGGTAAAATTAAATGTAGATACATTTGTGCTGGTTGTAAAATAATTTAACCTTCCTTGTATAGCGCCGTCGGCAGCTAATGATAATCCAGACGGCAAACTACCGCTAGTTAAAGAGTAAGTTATTTTTTGTGTAGTGTCAGTGTTATTAGCTACTACTGCTAGTTCGCTAATCTGCCCCATTTGTAGTGTGCCTACAGTTGATGTGGTTACCCAGCTAAGATTACTTTCTACTGATCCTAAAACAGTTAGAGTAAATGTTCTATCTCTAAAGGCAATTTTTCCATCTGCTGAGCTGGTCTTTGTTACTCTTACTTTAAAAGTATATGTAGAACTATACTGCGGAGTATAATTTAAATAACCATTAATAACACCAGTTTTAGTGTCAAGGTCTTCTAAGTTAAGTAATTTAGAAGCTATTATAGGATTATTACTGTTATTAACAATGTTCCAGTCGTAGGTAATAGTACCCGGTACTGGGTAGCAATCATAAGTCGATAGTTGAATCATAATCTTGCTACCGGATCTCACACTTCCTAAGTTAGAAGCAGTTATCCATTGAGGTGCAATAGGATAAAGGTTGGGTATAGGACTGTTTACATAGAATGTAGGGTCTTGAACATCAATTTGGAAAGTACCTTTTGCTGTTCCTACTCCATTCGATACAGTTAAAAAGAATTTGTAAACTTTGTTTACAAATCTACCACCAGTTCCGAACGCTTGAAGGCTTTGATGTTCGTAAGGATTAAAATCATAACCTTCCATATCATACCTACCATCTTGTGCTGCTCTGTAGTATAAAGATAGATTATCGATCACCTGACCGGTAATTCTGCCATTTTGAGAAAGATCTAAACCTGGGGGCAGTTCACCATCACCGTCAGCAATATAGTATACTAATCCCTTACCTGGAGGTAATACATCTGCGGTAGCCGAAAACTGGAAATCAACAAATTGCCTATTAATTAAGAATTTCTCACCGCTAGGTCCTATACTTAATTGGCCGCCGGGCGTTGTTATTAACGGAGCAGTTGGTCCTTGAACATCTATAAAAAATCTACGATCTGCTATTCCAAAATTGTTTTGCGCTCTAACAACGAATTCTGATCGTATAACCTGATAAACTGAGCTAGGAATTCCAAATATTGCACCGGTGCTTGTATTAAGTGTTAGACCAGCCGGCAAGCTACCACTAATTAATTTATAACTAATTCCAGGACCAGCCGCATTAACTGTTCTAGTAATTGATATTGTTTCGGTTGCAGTTACAATGAATCCTTGAGGGGTGACCCATACTGGTTTAGTATTTGCAGAAGATGTCTGAGTTAATAAATCACCGTAGAAAGTATTACCAATTACATACGGATATTGTACCTGTCCTTGTGGTGCAGTCATAAAGTAGGCGTATGTTCCGGTAGGGTAATCTGGGGTTACGCAATATCTACCGTTATGCTGATCTAATGTAGCATATGAAGGTTTTGTATAAGCCCAATCTTCTATAAAAGATCCTAAAGGATAAGATGCTGTTAATGTACTACCTGCTGAAAATGTGCTGGTACTTAAAAGCACTAGATTGGTTCCTGTAATTCTAGCAATAATTGTACCTGTTGTTACTCCAACTCCTTGGAGAGTCATTCCTATCATTACTCCGGTAGCATCTGCTACTGAAATTGTAGATGTATTACCGCTAGTTTCATTGGCTAATAATACAGATTCTGGTCTATTTGCATTTGGAACAGTAGTATAACCAGAATACATAAATGCTAGAGAACCAGCTTTAGTAGGATTCTCGTAGCCTACAGGACCATATATAGGATACCCGTCTGCGGCAAATCCTATAATTCTAGAATGTCCGTCTGGATGTTCATATCCGCCCAGCCAATTAGGAGTACTTTGCCAAGCATTAGACAATATTAATCTTGCAGAGTTATAAAAGTAAGCACCGTTTTGGTCAGGCCTGCCACCGAACTGGTCAGACCCGAACACAGGGCTATAAACTTCGTTGATGGTCCATTGGGTGTCATTGAGGCCTAATACTTTTAATTGGCTCGCCGCAGATTTTATAGGTATTCCAACAGATGTAATACCTATAATGCTGTTGTCTGGTTTTACAGGGTTATTTGCACTAGCTTGAGATTGCCCGCCTCTATAAGGATAAGTTAATTCAATATTTTGAGTGCTGGTATTAAAATTAGTAAATGTGTTAGGGAACAGACCAAATCGTACATAAGAAAGTCTATCTTTTGTATATATCCTAAGCGCCATCGGAGGAGGTGTTAAATCCACGGTTAAATCTCCTGAACCATCTATTACAAATAAATCTGTAGGATCTATAACCACAGCACTGCTTCTTACTACAGTAACAATATAGTCTTTAACTGTTTTAAGGTCCGCGGCTAAGACACGGAAAATAAATCTATTATTACCTACATTAAGATTATAGATACTAGTCCAAGAACCTATTGGGATACCTAATCGATTTATTCCATCTAAGCTAATACTCTGTTGAGCATTGTTATCTGCAATTATTGGTTTGAATGAAAACGTATTAGTTAGATAAGGTACTTTAATTATATAGTTAGTGGTATCTTTATTAAAGTAAGGATCTAACTGACTGGAAGATATTAAAAGATCTACAAGATCTGCATTAGTGGCTCCAATCCTAATAACATTTAAAGTATAGGTTTTAGTAGCGGCACCGTCCTGTGCAGTAGTAACAATAGATATTGAATTAACTCCTACAGCTAGAGAAATTGCATTAGAGAATTGACCAGCGGTTGCTGTTTGTCCGTTTACCTTTATCGTTGTTCCTATGGCCTGAATGTCAGCCTTAATTTTAATCTGCGAAACTGAATTTAACACACTAATATTATAATTAACAGTATTCGGACTAAAAGCAAATGCAGGACCTACGTCAGTAGTTAATCCAGACAGATTAGGATTGTCACTAAACCCCTGTGCTGAACGAATAACAAAAACGTTATAATAGCTAACACTAATTCCATTCGGAGCAAATACATATATAGGTATAGAATTTGGACCAGGAGATAAATTAATAGGTTCCGAAGTTTGGCCGCTAACGTAATTTTTTTGGAATATTTCGATTCTGCCTCCGGCAGTACCTGCGGTAGGAGTAACTGTTACAGATGTTACCGTATTTGAAACGTTAACAAAATACTCGGTTGTATTCGAATTAAATGTTGGAGATAACACTCCTCTGCTGATAGTTAGATTAGATAAACTACTATCTGGACTTTTTTCTCTTGTAATAAAGACATTGTAGTTTGTTACGTAAGCAAGATCTAAAGCTGTAACATTAACAGTCAGTGTGTTGATTCCTACTGCTAATCCTATTGCGTTTGATTGTACACCTGAAGTAATTAAATTACCGTTTAATCTTATAGTAGATTGAACATCGGATGCAAATGCTGTTACTGCTGTAGATGTTACCGCAAAGGCTACTGTGGCGGTATACGAATATGTTTTATTTGTAAATTCTGGTTCCAGTGTACCGTTACTAAGACTTAAAAACGATAGTTCACTGTTCCCGCTCGGGCGTCTTGTTATGGTAACCGTGTATGTAGAAGTGGAACTGCCATCCTGGCTCACTACTCTAGTAGTAGCAGTAGTAATACCTACTGCTAAATTGATTAACTGACTTATTGAACCGTTAACAACATTAATATTATTAACAGTAATTTGAGCATTTGGTTCGTTAGCAGTTGGGATGACTTGTAAACTGGTTATACTATTAGATACCGTGGTAACGTAATTTGTTACAGTTGATCTAAATGTTGGTCGAATAATACTATTTGTAACTACAAGATTATTCAAAGTACTAATGTTACTAGCCAACCGTCTGTAATTTAAAGTATAAGATTTTGTAGTTGTTCCGTCGGCTGCGGTTACTAATAATTGTATAGGATTTACACCGACTATTAGAGGAACAATGCTAGATGTTGTATTAGACCTCAGTACCTCTGTACTTATGGTCACAGTAGCGTTAGTGTTCGAAGTAACAGGAGTTATTCTTACCCCTGTTGTTAAATTAGATACAGTGCTAGTGTAACTGGTGATTGTTGAACTAAATGAAGGAACTAATGTGCCAGTGCTTACAGAAACTGCGGTTAAATTTGCATTAGGATCATACGCCCTTATGGCTAATATTCTATATTTGTTACTAACAGATTGATCACTGCTAGTTACTCTGATAATAATAGGATTTACGCCTTCATTTAAACTTATGGCAGTGCTTGTTGTCCCTGAAGGAATTAATGTTTCGTTTACTCGAATTTGAGAATTAGGATCTTGAGTTGTTGGAGTAACTCTTATATTTGTCGTTGTAAACGGTAGATTAACTCGGTAAATGAAATTTGTAGTTGTAAATGATGGAACTACCGTTCCTGTACTTACAGTAAATCCGGTTAGGTTAGCAAGATCGCTTAACCTAGTAATATCAAGATTGTAGTTTCTTGTAGATCCGTCTTCGGCGGTAACAAGTACGTTAAATTCGTTAACACCTAGATTTAAGGCTGATGTATACCCGGTTAGAGTGTTATATGTACTAGAATTTATGATTACTATAGAAGTTGATACTTCTGGTGTAGCCGTTATAGTAATTGAAGAAACATCTTGGTCAACAATTGAGATGTAATCAGTTACAGTTGAGCTGAAAGAAGGAACTAAATCACCATCATCTGTACTTAGATTAGATAAAAAAGTATTAGAATTTTTAGCTCTGTTGACAGTTACAGTATATGTTCCTGTTGTACCATAAAAACTAGTTACAAAAATAGTTGTAGTGTTTAGGCCTGTAACTAAATTAATCGGTTGATTAAAAGAGCCAGAAGCAACAGTGCTTGTTCCAATTCTGATTGTTGATTGAGAATCAAAGACGGTCGGAGCAAACGAAATACTTGTCGAGCTGTTCTGAACACTAATACTATATGCAAAGGTACTAGAACTAAATGCCGGTGTAAGAGTTCCAATGCTTGGTATTAAATTTAATAATCCGGTATTAGTACTATCTGCGGTTAGTCGTCCGTAGAATCTTGTACCTATAAAATATGGATATTTTGGATTATTCGAATTATCGGTGGCAGCAAAATAAGCATAAGTTCCACTAGGGAAATCCGGGGTTACTGAGAATCTTCCGTTAAAACTATCTAATGTTGTTCCTGAACTAGCGGAATAAGTCCAGTCCTCAATAAAGACCCCAAGGGGAAAGTCAGCTGTTAAAACAGATCCGCTGACTAAGGATACTGCTTTATCTATAAAAACAGTGGTTCCTGAAAGTCTTGTTATTTTAGTATCGGCTGGTAAACTACCACCCGTGAGTCTCATTCCTGGTGAAAGTCCAAATGCGCTAAAGACTAAAAAGAAAGTGCTAGTAGTAAAATTACCATTAACAAGTATGTTTCTACTAATAGGCCTATTAGGTTTAATGGACGTTTGATATCCCGGAACCATTCTTGTAACACCGCTAAGAGTGTTAGTGGCAGAAGTATATGCAAACGGTCCGTAAATTGGATATCCATCATTGGCCCAACCTATAATTTTGCTATGGCCATCCGGATGAGTATAGCTGCCTCCTTGCCAAGTAGTTCCGTTTAAAACACCCCAAGCATTAGCAGAAATAATTCTGCTATCTTGATATTGATATTTTCCTGAAGAATTTACATATCCGCTGTACGAGTCGGCTCCTACAATATCTCCTGCACTATGTATCAAATTCCATGTTACACCGTTATATACAGTAGTTTGGCCATAATTTGGTGCCTGTATTGTTATACCAACAGAAGTAATACCAATAGCACCATTGGGTAAACTTACAGGACTTGGATTAGAGAAATCCTTACCGCCTCTATACGGCCATGTGTAAGACTGGGGTATAGAAGCGATACTGTACGGGTTATTGCTATTAGGAAATGACCCTTTTGAAATATTTCCTGGGAGATTATTTGTGTTGATTACCCAGAAAGAACTGCCAGTAGAATAGGAAGTTACAACGGATCCGGTAGTGCCATTGCCTACAATAGTATTTCTAGGGTTCAATGACATTTTATAGATCCTATTTTAACAGTAGTAGAGGAAATAACTGTGCAGTTTATTCTATTTTTTGATTCCATAAAGATATTTATTTAAAAAAATATCTTAGTAGATTGTCTAAACAGAATAAATTTGTTTTATTTCGTCTCTAATGTCATCGTAGGCTATAATGCTTAGTACTTGATTTTGAAATCCGTTAATCATTGTTTCTACAGCTTTTTTGTACCCTATACCTTTAGATTGCAGGTAATATATCTTATCTTGGTCTAGATAATTTGTAGCATAACCACTAGAACTGTGTGTTGCTGCGCAATCTACGTAGATATCTGGTTTAGTATGGCATCTTGCATTTTCACCTAATACAAGATTGTTACCTTCTATATGAACTTCACTACCTTGGCTATCGGGGGTTAACACTGTGAGAGCTTGAAATACTGTTTGGCTATCTTTACCAGCCATGCCAACTATGTATTGATTACTAATTGTGTCAGGGTTTTGATGTATTATTTTTGTAATTACTTCTGTATCCCCACCACAGTGATTAAGTATCAACCCGTATGAATTAAATTCAGCACCTGCCTCTAAGTGTACTTGTATAATATGCTTGTTTAATTTGCCGTTCTTAGCAAAAATGCCAAAGTTAATTGAAGATCCTTCGTTGACATGTACGTCATACAAAAAGATCTGTTGTAATTTTGAATCTGCTTCGTTAATGACAATTAAATCCAGTTTGGCATCAGTTTGAACATTTATTTTAAGATGTTTAGCTAGAAGATTTTTCTCTGTAGGATTTTGTCTTAGTACCATTAGATCTGCATGTCCTGTTGACATCTCTAAGGTGCTGGCATCTACTACTTTAAACTCTTTTCCAAAATATTTTTCTGGAGTAAATTGCCAATCAGGATCTCCCTTTTCTGCTTTAAGAAAACTGTGAATAGCCATCTTTTATTATCCTTTTATATAAATCAGAGTCCCCTGATAACTTAATTTCGCCCTCAACAAGGATATGTACGTGTTGCGGTTTGAGCAAATCTAAAAATTCTTGATCGTTAGTAATAACCATCAATGATTTTGATTCGTCTAAGAATGATACTAATGTTTCTGCAATTTTAAAAATATCTTCCTTAGATAAATCTTCATCTAGATCGTCAATAATGACTAACTCTGGGTCAATCATTAACATTTGTATAAGCTCGTTTTTCTTTAACTCACTGCGAGACATTGTACTTTGGCTGACCATTATGGAGCCATTATCTGGGCGAAGTCCTAATTGTGTTACAAATTTTTTATATGTTTGTTCGATCTTTTGATCTGATCTTTTATCTTTTCTAGCTTTTAAAATTAGTTTCAACAAATCAAAATTGCTAATACCCTCTAAATCGGGTGTGTATTGAAAAATCGTATAGATTCCTAGCAATGATCGATCTTCACTGTCTAATTTTTTAAGATCTTTGTTATTGAATAGAATAGTGCCGTCTGACTGTATAAGATCGGGATGTCCTGCAATTATATGAGCCAAACTGCTTTTTCCTGATTTTGGAGGCCCAATTAGTGCATGTATTTCCCCGGCGTTGATGTTTAAGTTTATGTTTTTGAGTAATTCTTTTGTATCTATTACTGCTGATAATTTTTTTATTGTTAGCATGATATTATTTTAAAGGTTGTTGTTTCTGCTGTCAAATTTTTCTGTATCTGCTAACCTCCTTACAAAAATACAAAGGTATTTATAGAATGATTAAATAGATAGCCACTTTTTAACAAAGGAAACAATTATGGAAATTCTATTAATAGGTATTGTATTAGGTGTAGCAGGATGGTACTTTTTCCTAAGGCAAAAGCCTGAGGCACAGCAACCAGAAGCTGCTCCATCTACCGCAATTAATCAAAAGACTGGTGATGTAGTAGAGACCACAGCCCCTGCTTGGCATACTGCTCCTCCAGAGGGAACTAAGCCTGTAACAATTGAAAATCCGCTTGATATTAATCATGATGGAAAAGTAGATCTAGCAGACGTTAAAGAAGCTGTTAAGAAAACTAGAACCAGAATTAAGAAGGCAGCTGATGCCGATGGTGATGGTAAAGTAACAGTTAAGGATGCGAAAGTTGTAGCTAAAAAAGCCAAAGAAAAAGCCACTACTACAGTGGCTAAAGCAAGAGGCAGGTCAAAGAAGGCCTAATTCTACTGCTTGATATTTCAAAGCAAAACTAGCAAGATTTTTTGCTTTAGATTCACACATGATATCATGTGTATCTAAAAAGCTCAGAGCCCATTCATTTGAAGCTGTATTCCAGTAAAAATTTGAGTGAGCCCTGAGCTTTGCCTTTTTATGGCCCGCCTCTAGTAGAGTGTTCAAGCACGGACGGCTGATACGGCAGGCATTTGGTAAGTGCTCTTCTCTTGAAACTGAATAATGTATAACAGGGCGAACACCGCGCCAGCTATCAATAATCCTTTTAACACGGTCGTCTTTTGTTTCAATGTATTCTCCTGTTTTAATCCAATGATGGTGTATGTCTAACACCAAAGCGAGATCGTTACATAATTCGAGGCTGTGCTCAATTCCCCAGGTAATTTCGTCATTTTCGATTGTAATACAATTTCTCGCCTCTGGTGAGAGACGCCTAAGTGCGGCTCGGATACCTTCGGGACCGGCTCGACCCGCGATGTGGACATTGATCTTAAAGTCTTGAAATTGTTTACCGAACCCCATCCAACGGGCCATATCTGCATGATATTCGAACTCCTCAATAGATCTGTTTACAATATCGTCATTATCAGATGCAAGGACGCAAAACTGCCCAGGATGAAAACTAACCCGAACACCCATCTTGCGAGCTGTATCTCCCACTGTTCTGAAATGTCTTTCGGCGTAATCTCTGACGTCGGATGCCCTATAAAACCAAGACCAGCTTGGCTCAGTGTACACAGGAAGGATATCGCTACTGAGTCGTACCATTCGCAAATTTTCATCTAGACCACCTACCCTCTCAACAAGCAGGCGAGTGCTTTCAATGTTCTGCTTCATTAGGTCCCAGAGCTTTTCTGTGGCCACGTCCCTGCTTTGTCTATTTAACCAGGCTACAGTAGTAGATCCTGTATTGTATTTTTTACAATCGTCTTTGGGTTTAATGCCGTCTACTTGATCGGCACGATCTATCCACTTGCAAGCAAAACCTATTTTCTTTGTCATATCAAGACCATTTTAAAGTAAACAGTATAGCATCTTTCTCATGCTCAAACAACCATGTATCCCCTCGACCTTTATAATGGCCGATTAGATTGTTTTTACACCACTGAGATATAATATGCGCTTTAGATGAATTAATACTAGTATAAATCCATTTTATAGATACTTTAGTCCAACCGGTCTCAATTAAGAGATCACAGAGAACTTTCCAATCAATTTCTTCTTGTAGCATTTTAGCAGCCTCTATAGCATATTCTTCTGCTAAATCGCCAGGATCTGCTTTCATAGCTCGTTTACTTTTAAAGCCGGGCATTAACTACACCATCTCAAAATAAACATGGTCATGTCTTTTTCATTTTTGAAAAAGAATTTATTTTCCTTCTCAAACCATCTGTGACCACTTTTTCCAAAATGCTCTAGGCACCAATCTTTTCCTAACGAAGTATTATCTTTATATTTGTTATCTTCGGTAATAGGTAACGATACCCAATTATACTCGCCAATCCAGCCTTTGGCTTTGCCAGTTTTCATAGGTTGAATTTCTGGTTCTGATTGGACCATTTAGTTACTCTTTTCGATAGACCAGCTACCGTCACCTAAGTCTTTCCATTTTAATTTATCTCCTTCTTTCCAACCGGCAAGTTCTAATAGCTCGGGAGGAAATTGAAGTAAGGCTTCGCCGGTTTCTGGATCTTCTTCTACAGTTAAGGTCCATTTCATTGGCTTAAGTTCCACAGTTTTAATGTTAGCTGTTCTCATAGCTCTCCAAGCATTTTTATCGGTGCACCATGCTGTTATAACATTTTTATTGGCAAATCCTGTAGTGACATCTTCTTTAATGACCTGACTCGCTACAGGTAAAATATCTTCTTTGAGTGTGCAGGGCATAGTTCTAAGTTCACCGTCGACTTTGGTAAAAGTTACTACACATTCATACTCTTGAAGCATTGCTGTTACAAGATCAAATCTTTCTTCTACGCTTAGAGAAGAGTCTTCAAAATTTAATTTTGGGGGATTGTATTCATGTTCCATAGTTTATTATACCTTATATAGGAAATTATGTCAAGTTAAAACTTGATGAAACCAACCAGTTGCAATATATTTTGGCTTAGAATAAACGGTAAGGCCTCTGTGAACATGTGTCATGCCAGCAGGCCAAATTACCACAGTTCCTTTAGTCGGCGGTATTCTTAAACCTTGGTATAAAAACTCTGTCTCTCCTTCCCCAGGTTGAAGATCATTAAGATATACCATCCAAACTAACATTCTGTCGTAGGTTGTTTTTTCTCCGCTTTCAAAATGCCAAGTATGATATCCGCCCATTGGCATAGTTTTTTGAACCTTAATTATACCTCTGTTATTCATAGAAACTTTAGATAACTGACCGAATTCTTGTATATACAACAATAAACAGTTTTGTAGAATTCGATTATAGGCGTCGCAAAGGTGTGGAAAGTTTAATCTTTCGTCGTCGAAAAAAATTGCTAGATCTTTTCTTCCAAGATTATAATCGGTAAATTGTTGACTGTTATCCTGGACAGTCTCTCTTTTACTAGGATCTTGTAACACTGATTCAAAAGCCTGAACAGTATCGTCACAGATTTCTTGAGGAACAATACCTTGCCAAGCTCGGATAAAGGTTTCCATTAAACAACTTTCTTAAAGTAATCAATTGTTTTTTCTAAGCCTTCATTTAAACTAATAGTCGGTTCCCAAAAAAGTCTTTTTTCTGCTAGGCTTATATCTGGCTTTCTCTGCTTAGGATCATCTTGAGGCAGCGGCTTTTTTACAATTTTAGATTTAGAATCAGTCATATCTAATATTTTATTTGCTAATTCTATCATTGAATATTCTTGGGGGTTACCAAGATTAACAGGCCCTGTAAAATTATCAATAGACATCATTTGCGTCATACCATTGATAAGGTCATCGACGTAACAAAAACTACGTGTTTGATTTCCATCTCCGTAGATAGTAATGTCTTGTCCCTTAAGAGCCTGTACAATAAAATTACTGATTACTCGACCGTCGCCTTCTGCCATTCGAGGACCGTATGTGTTAAAAATCCTAATTATTTTAGATTTAACATTGTGCATACGATGGTAATCCATAAACAAAGTTTCCGCCGCACGTTTTCCTTCGTCATAACATGCTCTTGGTCCCAAAGGATTAACATTGCCCCAATAGTCTTCAGTTTGTGGATGAACTTTTGGATCACCGTAGACTTCTGAAGTTGATGCTTGTAAAATTTTTGCCTTGGTTCTTTTAGCTAATCCTAATAAATTATAGGCTCCTAATATACTTGTTTTCATAGTTTGTATAGGATCCCATTGATAGTGATAAGGACTAGCAGGACAGGCTAGGTTATAAATCTCATCAACTTCTATATATAATGGAAAGCAAACATCTTGACGTATAATTTCAAAATTTTTCTTATCTAAGAGATGCTCAATATTTTTTTTACTACCAGTAAAATAGTTATCGACACACAGCACATGATGTCCTTGATCAACTAATTTATCACATAAGTGACTACCTAGAAATCCAGCGCCGCCTGTAACTAGAATTTTTTTCATTAATGATTTCTCTTTCCGTCAAATACGCAGTTAAACAATAAATTCATATCACCGTCGTTAATTACTTTATGAAAAGCACCGTCTGGAATAAGAATTATATCTCCGTGAGATACATCAAACGGTTCACTATCTTCTTCGCCAACAATCATTTTACCCCAACCTTGGACAAAGAAGTAGATTTCCTCTTGTCCAGGATGGCGATGACCGCGAGTAGATTGACCTCTATAAAGTAAGGTTGAACTTAACACTAAATTTTTTAATGTTTTGTTATCTTTTAACAGATAAGTTTCATTGTCTTTAACAATGTCGCCACCTATATCGCGATTCCTATATTTCATTCAAATAAATCCTCGTTCCACTCTCTATGGCCTTCACGGAAAGCCATATTGGATTGAGTTTCACGGACCTCGACTCGATAACACCATAGTCGTTTTGCTTCGCCAGGACCCCACATATCTGGAATATAAACGGCATTGATATATTTGTATAGCATATCTGCCAAACTTTCACACCCAAGTTTAGGAAGGATGGTTAATTTAGCCATTTTCTTTTCTTGAAGCAGTTTGTATGTTTCAAGTTCTGGATCATCGGAACTAACAAGTAAGCAATGGTCAAATTGATCTTCTAAGAATTTTTTAAGTTCTTTTAGTCCGCCATAGTCAGCCGCCCAGTTGCGAACATCAAGATCGTTGGTTCCGAAATAGAACTTCATTGAAAAACTGTATCCGTGTATGAGATTGCAATGGCTGTCGGCACGCCATTGGCGGTAGGCGCATGGAAATGCGTCGTGATATTCTTTGGTGCTAGTAAATTTGTAATTAACCGGACCACGGTATGGAAGATTAGATTCCATGTGTTTGATTAAATCAATTGTTGAAGAGTTTGCCATCTCTAGTCTCCTTGTAAAAAATGAGCAAGTTTGATGACACGCAGAGTTTTTAAAGAGGGATGAGCGTCGAAAGTCCTCTAAGTAAATTATAAAAACTTATTTACTAGAAGTCAATTCTTTATCATCCAATACTGAAGATCTAATTTGTTTTATTTCGCTCAATAATTCACCCGTCATGTTAATTACATGTTTTTGAGCTACAAACATTTTATAAATCACTAGCATTGTCCATAACCACCAACAGGCAGAAGTCATTGCCGCCAATGCCAAGTATATGTAAAATATTTTATCAGCCGTGGTAATGCTGGCTAAAAACAATAGAATTCCTAAAAATCCTGTAAGTATAGGAGCGAAGATTGAATAACAAAGCCAAGCCTGATGTTGTTTTAACGAATCTTCAATTAATTGCTTTATCCTGCTATCAGACCAAATGGTTGCCATAATCCCGGTGATCCTCCAGAAATACATACCCATCCAATATAACCGTTTATAACAGGATTTTCATTCCAGACAATATCACCTTTTTGATACGATCCTTCAATAGGGGCTCCGAGTCCTGTGGCAAAAAGTTTATTGGCAAATTTCATATTGCCTTGAACTTCTAAATCTTCTTTAGGATTTTTAACATTTACACCTAAACGACCGTAAACTCTTAAAGAAGATGATTTAGCATTTTCTGTTCCGATTGTAACGGTTCCGTTTAAATCAATAGCAATCCGTATACTATTACCGGTTACTAAGTTTAGCGATTTATTATTAAAAGTGCCAATTTTAGCATGGCCTTCTTCTGTGCTATCTAATACTATTTCAACATCATTTATTTCGTCATAAACAGAAAATAATCCGTTTAGATCATCACTGCCTAGACTAAATCTACGACTATCTGCATTAAAAAATACAGTATCTGCAAAATTTACATGCCCTGCTACTCGTAGATCTTTAAGTTGACCTAACCTTTGAATATTACTGTTTACAACTGTACTACCCAATGTAGTAACAGTAAGAATAGGAGATCCGCCTATTAAATAGGCTTTATCAGACGGTAAATCTATATGTTCTGATAAAAAGAATCTATCCGGGTCTGGCCTATATGTAAGTTCTTTGTTTTGAGTTTTATCTATCCATAACAGACCAGTTCCTGGTAAGGAACCTTCTTCTGGTGCTACAAAAGTTAGATATTTCTTTTCAAATCTGTGATCGGCAATAATTTCGGTAGTTTTAACTAGACCTACGTCTAGAACACCGTGTATCTTTACATTTCCACGTAAAGTTATTCGATCATCAGTTAATACCACTACTTGTTGAGTGGATTGATCTAAGATTCCTGTGATTTCTGGCATTGTTATATTCCATTAATAGAAAACCGTCTCTAATTCTAGTTTGGGTATTTCTACTATTTAGCAGGATTATAGCAAGTCTCTTGCCTTGGGAATATACTACCATTAATAAGCATCCCCCAGAAGCACGTATCCAGCCAGTTTTGCTAAGAGATATATCTACTTTAGATACTAAAGAATTTGTAGTTCTAAAATCTATTTTATTTTTATTATTAACAACAATTTGATCATGGCTGCGAGTACTGTAATTTCTAATAATTTCGTAATTATATGCTGCCGTAGTTAACTTTAGTAGGTCATCTAGATTACTAACATTACCGGGTAAAAGTCCTGTAGGGTCTAAAAATTGTGTATGTGCCATTCCTAGACTATGAGCTTTGGCATTCATGGCATTAATAGCAGAAACTTCTCCGCCTGGATAGTTTTCTGCTAGTAATTTTGCCGCACCATTATCGCTGCTCATTAAAGCCAACAAAATTAGTTCACTGCGGGGTATATGTGCATTTAAGGGTAATCTTGTAGAGATTCCTGGTGTTTTTGTAATCTTAATCTTTTCAGAAAGGTCTTGTCCAGCATCTAATACAATAATAGCAGTCATTAATTTTGTAATAGATGCAATACTCCGTACTTCATTGGTTTGTTTTTCTGCCAGAATTTCTCCTGTATCTAGGTCAGAAACAATATAATTTGTAGCTAAAATCTTTTCTTGTATTGGTGGTTTAGCAGTAACCTGTAAAGGAATACAGGCTACTACTAAGTATAGAAAATTTTTAAGCTCTTTTTTCAACAATTTGATCAATCAATCCATATTCAAGTGCTTCTTGGGCACTCATAAATTTATCCCTTTCCATGTCTTTTTCTAATTCTTCATAGGTTTTACCTTTAGAATTATGCTTGACATAGATATCCGTAAGGAATTTTTTCATTTTTAGGATTTCTTGAGCTTGAATTTGAATATCTGTAGCTTGTCCGCTAGCGCCGCCGCTGGGCTGATGAATCATATGACGGGCATGTGGCAACATAAATCGTTTTCCGGGGGTGCCTGATTGAGCCAGTAAACTGCCCATAGAACAAGCTTGCCCCATTACATAAGTGGCTACATCACATTTTACAAATTGCATAACATCGTAGATACTCATACCAGCTGTTACAACACCGCCGGGACTATTAATGTAGAAATTAATATCCTTTTCGCTATTCATACTTTCTAAATGTAGTATTTGAGCTACAACCAGATTGGCGCTTGTATCATCTACAGGCCCGTTTAAGAAAACAATTCTTTCATTTAATAAACGACTATAAATGTCAAAAGCTCTTTCGCCTTGACTAGTGCGTTCAATGACCATTGGTACTAACATATTTTTCCTTTATTTGTAATTTCACTATACTGAGGTAAAGATTCTTCTAGGAGTTTTGCTATTCTACTACAAAATGCTTTTTTAATAACATTTAAATTTGTAATGAACAAAAACAATTCGCTCCTTAATTCGATTTGAACACATACTACTTCTTTAAAGTTTGTATTATACCAAGCATTAACATTATCAACACTAACATTCATAGGACCGTTATCGTCAATAATCTTATCAGTTATTACCCACCCTCTAAGAAACCAATATTTTTTTAAAATTAAACAAAATGTATTGGCATCTTCTACACCGTTAAATGCAATAATAACAAATGGGTTATCTACCCAATGATGCCCTTGGCAACTTCCAACAGTTTTATATCCTAGATTAATAAGCGAATAAACTATATCTTTGACACAGTGCTCTATATTAAGATCAAAGTTATCCTCATGGGGTCCTATCGTTATACCATAACTAGGTATTCCTATGTTTACTCTCCCTTGCTGATCAATTTTGTTTTTTACAATCATTAAACTATAACTGCTTTAGCTGATGATCTATCGCTATAAATCTTTTGACCTTTATCTCTAATTAATTCGGCGGTTTCTTGAGGATAATTTGTCCATTGCTTACGCCAAAATTTCTCATCTAAACTTTGGTCACAGTCTATAGCATAAATTTCATAATGTCTTTGCGTATTAAATTTAGCCCTTAGAATAATATTACGCATTATATTATCGAGAGGACTTCGTTGTATAGGTTGATCTTTTAACATACGTATGAGATTTTCCTTTTCGTGATTTTCATACTGAGTTATTGGAATAATACCTTCAATTCCGTAAATGTCCCATACAAAAATAAAAGCATTTTTTGTCATTGCTTTTCTTTATCTAATTTTACATTAGCCAATCCTGCTAAGATTTGAAATTGCTCAAATGCCTTCTTAGCCGATGGATTGCTGTCTAATTCTTCGCTAGGCAATACAGTTTCCAACCAGTAGTAAGGCATACGACGCGGATGAGCACCAAACTGGCGAGGCTGGTGTAGTTTTCCGCTTTCCCAAAGTTCGATACTTACTGAACGAAACAGATCCTCGTCCTCATCTCCGTAGCCGCTCCATTCTGGATTTGAACCAGCAAACATTCTAATCATGCTGGCACGATTACTGCCGCCGGCATATCCTTGCCAAATGCCATTCCATTGTTTATCATCTCGAGGATCAAAATCTGTTCGAGAAATAATAATAAGCACATCAGCAATGTCAACTTTGCCTTCGACAATGTCTCGAACACAGCGACTATAACTAAGTCCAATTTTCATTCTTGATTCCTTTCTTTATACCTTTGTTGACGTTCTGCTTCGTGATCGTCGCAAAGCGTTTTAATCCAACCGCCGTTACGACTACGTCCAGGGTTACCACATTCTTCGCAGGTTTGATCTGCCCAGGCCTCTGCCATACGTACCATTCCGTCTACGGTACCATCTCCACCAGAATAATAAAATCTTAAACCACCAAATTTTTCTTTGATTTGAGAAATAGTAACGTCCAAACAACCGTCACCTCTGTTATATTTCTCTTTTTGATTTTGTGCCCACTCTACGTGAGTATAAATTTGATGACAAAGTGTTTCTATAATATTCCACCATCCTGGTCCTACGGAAATTCCACCAATAGGTTTAGAAAACATTTTTGGATATTTTGTTTCTAACTTTTTTACGAATTCATCGTAATCCTCTATTTTACGTTTCCCATTCATTTGTTTTCTCGTCCCAGTGTCTACTATCGTAGATATTAAAAATCATTTCAAAACCGGCCAGCGCTAGACATAACCATATACCTGCATGATCAGTTCTTTTAGTGATCCTAAATTCAAATCCTAGGATGTCATTAGTTTTATCAATTTGGAACTCCCAGAATTTATTAGGCAAGGGAAGTTTTCCGTGAATCACTTTAACAATTCCCCAGCGTTTACTCCAAGGATTATTAATATTAAAACGTATGTTAATCATCTTCGTCGTCTAACTGATTCATAAAAAAAGTCAACTGATCAATCATGTTCTGAACACCTTGTTTAGTCATTGTAATTTCGCTATAACCCATATTAAAAGCTATTCGATTGCTGTCAGTTACGCCAATTCTATAAAATACTGTAGCAGGCTTTTCTTTTTCCTTGGGGGGCTCAACATATGGGACCGCTTTTGGTTCGGGAAATTTAACTACATTACTAGTTTCTTGATTTTCAACATTTTTGCGAAATCGAAAAAAATCAAACATCATTCTTCTCCTGACCGTATTTTTTTACCATTCTATACAACGGTTCCATCTGTTTAGCAAAATGGTTAGGCATTTCTTCAGTCATTAGATTTAAATGATAATCGTCTGGCCAATGGCGCAGTAGACTACTTGCACGTTGCCTAATATTTTTTGGCACTCTAGGAGTCATGTGTGGACTAAGAAGCTCCAGAAGAAACTTCTTAGTGTAAACAAGACTACGGTATCGTTCGTCAGGTAATGTCATGGTGCTCTTTCCACCTGTTCGCACGAGCTTTGAATCCTTCTGGATCTTTTTCAGCGTCTTTAATAGCGGCTTTGAGAGCTTCCTCAACTAGCTGATTGAAAGTGATATCACGTTCGTGAGCAGCCTTGAACAACAACATAAGTTCTTCTTCAGGAATATCCAACGGAATACTTACTCGGGTATCGTAGTCCTCACCTGCAACAATAGATAGAGCTTTTTGAATCCAGTCATCGTCACTTTCGAGATCTACAAAGTTGACATTGTCCCAAGCTTGATCTCCGTACTCTGCATTATGCTTTTTTACGTAGTCCTTATAATCTTGATGCCAATCGGGGTTGATACGGCGATATGCTCTTTGATTCTTATAGTCGCAGGCTTCTACTATGTAGACTTCCTGTGTACCAGTGTCAAAGACAATATTGAAGCTCCAGCCGTCGTGGTCTCCGTTCCAGGCTGATAGACTATAAGGTTTAGAATCTGCCCCAAAACAATGCCAGGTATAATCACTGCCTTCAGTGATACGATAGTCTACTACTTCCATGAATTCTTTAAGAGTTAACATTTTCTTCCTTTTTGGTAAGTTTGCATATTAAAATAAAATGATCATAAGCCTTGCGAACAGCTTCATTAGATAATAGCATCTCTGCTTCGTCTTGTAAAGCCTTTATACCTGCTTCGGCTACTTCTCTAGCACTAGGCCATTCAAGTTGTTTGGCACTGTCTCCGAATACGTTTACAAGATTGTCCCAAGCGGCTTTTTCTTCTGATGTAAGTGGGCGTGTCCGGTCGGGATTTTGCATACGAAGCTCACCGGCCGAGACTAGGGCCTTGGATAAGGCATCTTCTGCAACACGACCTGCGGCTAGTAAAGGTACAGTAGCAGGATCAACATGGTACCTACGACTGCTACCTCCGGGATATACCATAACCAAATGGTTGCCCTTTGGAAAGCTGTCCAGATATTCTGAATCGTATTCACTAATAGGGACATAACGTCTGCCAATTTTTTCATAGAAAATCTTCTTTGCCATTTATTGATCCATTACTTTTTTTATCTGTAATTTTGTCTAGGTCTTGAAATATACGTTTTTCTTGTTGGGTGAGTTTATCTTTGTGAGTTTTACGAGGATTACCGCAAAGATAACATTCTGGATTTCCACAGTCCATGGCATGTCGTTTGTGCAACCGATGAGTCTGTTCTACAGGTGCACCATGTGCCTTGGCAATCTTTGCCTGTTTCTTTACAACAATTTCGTCACTATACCTACGTTTAGAATTTTTAATTTTGTCGTTTTCATTGCTCATTTAAACACCTTCAAAATAACAGTATCCTCGTTGAAGCGACCGTTAAGCTGGGTTTCTGTAGTTTTGACATTCTTGGCAAACCAAGTTTCAAATCGCTTCTGAGTATTTTGATCCTTAAACTCTTTGATCTGTTCAGGAGGTTTACGCAGAGTCTTTTGTGTACTCTTGTCAGAAAAGTTTTGCAGACTAGTTCCTTTAACGTCAATACCTGCAGAACTCTTACTGATATAATAACCAATCTTACGAGTCTTGATATTATACACTACAATACCTTGAGCACCAATAATCTGTGCTGGCGGCGTACTAACAATGCCTAACTTATCTTCTTTAATACAGAACTTGAGTTTTGCAACCAATTGTTCTGCAGGCTTAACCTTCTTAGCACGAGGCTTTTTCATTACCTTTTGCTCTGCGGCAATCTGTTCGCAAGCGGACATAATGCTGTCATAGAATTCAATTAGCTTCTTAACATTCTTGCGGCTGTTATGTTTGTAGGCTTCACGCAACTGCTCATCTGCATTACCACTGGCAAGTTCAAGCAATTCGTCATGGCTAAATTTGAAGAAACCTTTGATATAACGAGCATGAGCTGCCTTGGCACCCTTGCCGCGGAGAAGTTTGACGATACTATATTGCTTAGGATCAAAGTTTTCTGGATCTAGAATCCAAGAATCAATTGCGGCGTCAAGTTCCTCAGTCATTTTACCAGCAGACTCGCGAAGCCGTTCTTGAATACCCATTACCGGCACTACTGGTTTTTCTTCTTTAGGAGCATCTTCGTCAGCTTCTAAGTCATTTGCACCTGTAGCCAATACTCGTTCAATTTCAGTACGGAGCCAAATAGCAGTGTCTTTGCCACTGTTAAAACCGCTATGAATTTCGGGCATGCCTTTTACCAAGCAGGCTGCAACACCCATCATAGTACCATTAAAGTATTTGTCTTTAGTTTTACGCACAGCATTGATATCAGTCTTATCATATCCAGCAGTGTGCATCCATTCTACCAATTTAGGCTTGAGTTCTTTAACAGAACTCTCCATACGGTAGTATTCCATTGATGTACGAAAATGGGCAGTAAATTTGTCAGCAGTCCACTCGTCGGCTCCGTCCCACTTGGGGCTGTTGTCTCTGCTTTTGTTTTGACGAATAGCAATGCTGGCTTGTTTGAGTTTAGTGGCCATTTAGTGCTCCTTAGTGTTTCAATATATGTATATTATAAAGCCAAAACACTAGGTTGTCAATGCTGTTATTGTTCAGTTTTATCCAAATATTCAGAATATTTGAGCAAGAACATTGTTCGTTTTGGCTCGTTGTAGAAGTCTAATCGGATAGAATTTTCTGGATGTCTTCGGTCAGAACCGGGTTGTAACACCCATTCTTGATGTCTACGTACAGTGAAGCCCAAAACGTGTTTCATTTTGGTTCTAATCAGCATGACACTAGAATGATTATCTTGAGCTAATCTGCGATGTAGTTTTGCCCAAGACGCCTCATTCATTATTATAGGCTTACTCAAAATGTTCCCAATCTCCGCCTTTGGCAGGTATCCATCCTAGTTTTTGAAAGTCTTCTCTAATCTCTTGAGTAATGCATCCTTCTCGAACGTAACTTTTTCCGTCCCAGAGTTTATTCACCTCTTCATCGTGGTCAATATCTCGAATGCCCGAACAGTACCAATCGATATAGTCGCCTGTTTGTAACATATGGGCAACAATACCGCCGGCATAACGCCACGAACAACTCCATTCTTCTTCTTTGAGAATTGGAATTACATCGAGTTTGGTAAATCCATTATTACACAGAGCCGCATAGATATTTTGAGCATAGGCATCATTAGAACGAGCTTTGGTTAGAATCCAATCGGTAGTACGCAAGTCCCATTCGAGATTATTTTTCTGCCATTCAGGATCTGCTTCACGCTCATCTTCTTTGCGGTCAAACGATTCGTAAAACTCAATCATAGCTTTAGTATCTTCGTCATTCTCTGGAGTCTTACCTTTTTCAGATTGACGTTCAAGATACTTTTCTCGTTGAAAGGTATTGCGCTCAGGGCTTTTGCTTATCTCGGGCTTCTTCGAATTCACGTATGGCCTCTCTAACATCACGTTTAAGTGCTTCCCAGTCTGTTTGAAAATCAACTGAACCATCTTCGTACTCGATTCTTGTGCTATGACTGCCTTTGGTAATTATAGGCCATGTTGTTGCAGACTCTGACGTTACTTCTTTTTTAAGTTTTTTTGATTTAGCCGGCTTTGCTTCTAGCTCAGCTTGGTCTTTCTTCTTTCGTGCCATTTGTTTTTCTCCGTTGAAACTGGTATTCTCTTTTTAACCACCATTTGTACTTATTAAAGTATTCAGTTAATTTGAGTCTTTCAGTTCTATACAGATCGTGTTCTTCACAGTTATCTATATAGATATTTTGGACCCAATATCTAAATGAACTCTGTTTCATAATTAATGACGAGTATTATTTGAAGGTTCGAGTAACTTATCGTTAATATCCAAAGAATCAATATCTGGATGATTTTCAAAATCTTCCGGAGTCATGTTTGAAAACATTTCCTTGATATGATTTATCAATTCATCGAGATCTTCTTGAGATCCTTCGAAATTATCAAAACAACCAGGCGCAAAAGTAAGTTTTAGCTTTTTATCCATGTTAAGTCCATAGTGATTGACGTACTTTAATTAGACGAATCATCATTTCTTCGTCCTCTTGTGCATATTGTAACTCCAATTCTTGCGTTTTGTCAAGAGCAATTCTGCACATTTCAGCTTCTTCTGGGTTTTTATCTTCCATATCTAAAAGATGGTAACCTTTTTCTCGGCGCATATCGCAATAGGCGCTCCAACCACTGGCGTCGTGGACATCTGGACGGTTGGGATAGACTTCTTTCCACCAAGTGTATAGTTCAAGGATTTCCTTGGCGGCTTTGGCTTGGTAGGTTGGTTCTTCCTTTTCACCTTCTTCAATAAATTCTTTATTGGTCAAAGTCATTGCCCATTTAAGATAATCAACACCAGCTTCTGGACAACGCCAGGTACGGAATCGAAACAGGGTTCTACTCCAGGGAGTTCGGTACTTTTTACGTGCTTCCTCGTCCCACAGAACATGGTGCCAGGCCTGTTCTACTTCAACGAAGTCAACAAGTTCGTTAAAAAGGCATGGAAGGAATCTATTCCCAACATCGCACCAAGTGCCAGGACGGATATCCCGAGGATGAGCAGTAAGACTATGGCTTCGAGAAATATAACGGTTGTTAATATAATATCTAACATCATGAATCCTTTCTGGAATATAGCACCAAACATCCTGAAGTTTATCCAAACCTTCCTCGGCAATCCACCAGCGAATAGGGTATTTGGCCTTTGCAGCCTCTTCCCATTCGCGCCATTCTTTGCCTGTACCGCACTTCAGTTTGGTAGTTCCGCGGATCCAATCCGCAAATTTTGAACAAGTCCAATAGTTTCTCATATACACACCTTATCGTGCCCTCCTGCGGGCGTTTTAACTGTTATAACTGTACATTCTGTTAAATGTTCGAAGAAATGAGTTTCTCCAGGTTCAAAAATTAAAATATCACCTTTAGTATATACTTTCCCGTTGCATTTAACAATACCATCAACAATCAATAATGTTTCCGTACATTTTGTATGATAATGAGCTGGTGTTACACTAATTGGCTCTGTTCTGTAACATACTTCTGTTAGATCAGTTTGAAGGGCGGCCTCAGGAAAACTTCCTATAAACCACCCTCTTTCGCCGGTCTTACTCAAATGAGTATGTTTCATTAGTCCTTCTTACCGCCAAACAACTGTAACAAACTCAAGAACAAATTAATAAAGTCAAGGTACAATGTTAGAGCGCCGCGAATTTCTGCAATGCCATCATTCTCCATTGATACTTCTTCACGAATCTTTTGTGTGTCGTAAGCAGTTAGCCCTAAGAATACAATGATAGCAATAGCTGAAATGACCATTTGAAATACTGTAGACTCTAGAAAAATATTAATAATGCTGGCAATGACGATCGCAATTAATCCAACAAACATAAACTTGCCCATGCTGTCGAGATTTTGTTTAGTAAAATAACCATACCCACTCATAACACCAAATAGGATAGCACCGCCCATGAAGGCTGAAACTATACTACCCATATTATAAACGGCAAAGATTGTAGCAAAACTTAACCCCATAATTGCGGCAAACCCATGTAGCATAAGTTGAGCACCGCTCTTACCTACCTTGTCCATAGCAAATGTAATTGCAAAGATTGCCACCAAAGGAGCAAAAATTACAATCCATTTCATTATTCCTGTAAAGAAAAAAGACAACAAGGTCTGATTTGTTCCTACCAAGAAACTAACAATCATACTGGTTAATACAGCCAGTGCCATATGTCCATAGACACGCCCCATAGCTGAATTAATTTCCCCAGCTGATCGATAGCTAACTGAATTGTCCATATACGAAGTTCCAAACATACAAGTTTCTCCTTTTTGTGTGTAAATTATTTAATAGGTTTTACCCCATTTAAGTAAGTATTCAGATAATTTTTTTGACTCAATTTCGCATTGAATAACACATTTATACCCGTAGGTATTATAATCTGCCATAATATTAAAAGTGTGATCTTTTCCATGGTCCATAATAAATCTGCCCTGTTCTGTCTGTTGCCACTCATAAATTGGCTGAGCGGCATAGATTTCTGGATCTTCTACATCTCCCATAGAAAACTTATATACAACAACTTTATGCCATTCCTTGACAGTAACAACGCCATCTTCTATGGATTCAGCCCATCTTACTCTAGCCATTTTAACCCAAATACAATTTTAAATTTTTCAGCTTCTTTCTTAGAACGAAAATTCCAATGAGTGTATGACTTCCTGGTAACATTAGGCCAACTTTCTAGTTCTTTAGTAATCCATTTTACTGCTTGATCTAGTCTTAGGCTACCACTGTATTTGTACTCATCAACACCACTGTCCCATTGTTCCTCAACATCTAAGCGCCAAGAATTATTTGAGATTTTTGTTATTAATAATTTTATATCAGGTTGATCCGACATTACCCAGTTTTTAACTACCTGATCTAATGTCATTCTTTTTCTTTCTAGCAAAGTTCCTACGTTTAGCAGGCTTTTTTTGCATTAAAGTGTGAGAGAAGAGTTTATCTTTCTGTGTAGTTGATCTTTCTATTATTGCATTAATCTCTTCAGGACTAGGATCACCCGATTCTTCGTCCGTAGTATCAATAGGCAATTGCACACCTATCTTAGCTAAGAAACGTTGCTCAACTCCTAAGTTCTTGTTTTTAAAAAGCTCTATAGGCCCATCTGAAGTTGAGCTAATTTGATTAGCGGTACGAACTTCGTACAGATTTTCAATACTAGTTTTTATCTCTATAATATAAAGCTCTTGATCTTTAGAATGACCTTCATCCAAATGTTCGAGATCGATTATCTCTACTACTCGACCCTCTATAAGACTAGGTAAGCTTAGATGAATCCAAACTTTATCTTTGATATTAAATTTATTCATATTACTCACTAGGGACTGTTCGTTCCTTAGACTTTGAGTCTAAGAGATCCTTAATGAACTTGATAGCTTTTCTATCAGTGTCATAGACATACTCTTGATCCTCATCGTCAGACCTTAGGGTTACAATGACACCGTTTTGAACTTTACGGATTTCTATAGACTCAAACATAACATCCCTTTCATTGTGGTTGTTCGACGCTCAGATTATAATTAAAATGGAAAATACCAATATGTGCTACCTCTCGACTGAGCTCTTGATCACACCAAATTTGATATCCTGCCTTTTGTACCTGTCGGCAAAAGAAAATATCTTCACCAATTTCAAGGTTCATCTCTGGAACAAATTCCTGCAGATAGTGAGGCTGAGGAACTTTTTCATATACTTCTCGTTTCACCATCACACACCCATGAGGTAATACATCAATCAGTTCCATTGGGGGACTATTATCTAATGTTTTAAATTCCGTAAAACTACCAGGCTGACCCATCATACCTGTAAAATTAGGATTAGGGAATCGACGCCTACGATAATTTGCACCAACAATCGGAACATTACGTTTCAATAAACGTAAAGGGGCATCGATTGGAAATTTCATATCCGAGTCTACCCACCAGATATAATCAAAATCTGATTTAAGGAAGATATCTGTTAGGTTACGTCTAGCGATAGTAATTACAGATCCAATATTAAAAGCACAGTTAATTTTAATACCGTGTGCAACAAGATTAGCCGCTGCCATGGCCAGATGCTGTGCGAATTCAGCATTAACCATCTCCATTGCCGGAACTGCAATCATAACACTAGGAGCACGTTGAGCCCCGGTATTAGCAGGTTGAGATGCCGCCTTAGGAAACTGAGCAGATTTTGTCAATGGAATATTACCGCCTTGTTTACCAGGTAAGTCATTTTTTATAGCAGCCGCAATTGGATTAGATTTGCGTTCTGGAATCTGTTCTTTGATAGGAGACTTAACTTGATTTTTATTTGTTTGAATGTTTAGTTTACCTTTGTTCATAATACCCTTCTCAGTTTTATGTAATTATCGTTATCTATGTTATGGTCAGTGTAATATTGATTTACTTTTTTGTCAAGCCAATGAATAGCAGTTCGCGTTCTGTAATGTGAGCCACTGGTTTTAACCAACCATTTTCTAAACATTCTTGAATGACTTGCAAATAAGATTTTGGTATTCTACGATCTATCTCAAAGCCCGCTCTTGGAACAGTTACAAACTTGTCATAGATCATAAAGTTTGGATCTGTATGACGTATAGTTCTTATCTCTGATTGTTGAACTGAAATTTTCATATAGTTAACTATAGCATCGTTAGTAAAATAAATCAACCTTTTATTTTACCATAATAAAAAAGTCTGGGGAATTACCCCCAGACTTGGCGATACTTTAACAAAGCTAATTGCCTTGCTAAAAAAAGTTTCCATTTTATCTCATCGCTTAGATCATCAATATCACCGTTTTTATCAACTTTTTGAATTTGATGTCTATAGCGACTTGATACAAGAATATCTTCATCATCTATGAGAAAACCATTTAGGTCTCCTCCTAGAATTAAAGATTTTCTTAATGGATTACTTCTTAGCAGCTTCGGCTTTGGTATCGGCTTTCTTATCAGCAGGCTTGGCTGCTTCGCTTTTAGCAGGCGCACTGGCTGCTGGTGCAGGAGCGGCAGCAGCAGGCTTAGCTTCGGCCTTCTTTTCTTCTTTCTTAGCAGGCTCAGCGGCAAAGGCTGTAACTGCAAACAAACCAGCGATTAGAGTAGCAATAACTTTCATAATATTTCCTTTTTTGAAGTTGCACAGTTTTTTTACTGTGTATATATAATAACGCCTTAGATAAAAATAAGTTTACAACTTTAGTTGCCTTGTTTACCAAATTAGCTATATTCAAATGGTGTGCTAGGATGACCGTAATCTACGGGTATAGTTTCCTCTTTGACGTTGTCATACATTTCGTAGTAACTTTCGTTGGGTTTAACAATACGGAAATCGTTTGTATATTTTAATCCAGCCATAGTTAAATCTGCTCTGTTAAGTAAATCACAGATGACAAATCCAGTAGCGCATCTACCTAAGATGTTTTTAAACGGGCTATGCTTGTATTCATTCTTTTGCAGGGCTTTATGGATAGCACTATTTGGTCGGAACATAATCCGTGTGATACCCAACTTTCGGTTACGTAAACGAATTTTATCAAATAGTGTGAGTTGAGAAATTGTAGCTTCGTTGCTGGCATCGATTGTTAATAAACAGTCTTTGACTTTAATGCTACCTTTGGTATGTGAGTTGTCGGGCGTTTCCTTAGTACTCCAAGGAAGTTGACAATCTACGTGATTCACATACAGAGTTTCGCCATGAAATTTTAAGACCCACATGGGAATGGTCTCGTCTTCTAAGTGCTTCTTGTTGAAATGGAAAACAATATCGCGGCATGCGTACTCTATCTATTTTGACATTTTAGAACTCCTTTAGTTTGGTTATGTCTTTTTGTTTTACAATGACAATATTATGAATCTTGTCACTGTATTTAATGGGCAAGTCTAGAAAAACACTTACTCTAGGTCCTTCCAGTTCGCTGATCATAGAGTCGTTACCAACTGTTCCTATAAAAGGAATGCCGTTCCATCGACCAAAAACTCTATCACCGATATGCCATACTGGTTTAGGTCTACGATTTTCAAAGTATTCTGCTAGGGTGCCCATAATTATTTGGTGCGCTGAGTGGGAATCGAACCCACGCTTTGAGAGTTTTAGAGGCTCCTGCTGTTCCATTTAGCTACCAGCGCATAACTTATTATATCAGTTATTTAAAACTTTTGCAACTGCATTGATTACCGAACTGATTCTACCAATATCGCGAAGTTGTTCTACTGTGTAGCCTTCCTTCTTGAGTGTGTCGTAGTGTGATTTTACGCAGAAATGGCACTTACCAACAATACTAGCGGCCAAACTGTATGCTTCAAAACGAGCTTTAGTAGTTCCACCAGAATGTAGAATAGAATTCATGCGTAGCTGTGCTGGCAGGCCCTTGAGCGCAGTATCGTCAGTCATTTCAACGTAAGGGTACCATGTATTGTTCATAGCCATGAGACTGGCTGCGGTGATGGCTGCATCTGCTTCTTTACGATCACTAATTTGACTATGGACCCATGTCCAGAATTTGCTATTGCCTGTGGCAAATGCCGCGGCCACTGCTACAGCTTCTGCTTCTTCAATTGGCAAACTACTACGCTTAATAACTGAATCTAAATTTAATTTTGTATCTTTTGCATATTCTGGAAGTGTTTCCTTTAATGCATCTACCCACTGTGTCATTTTGTCTGTTCTCCAAGTATTTTGTAACCTCGGCCTGTAGGATGAATACCGTCGGAACTCATATGATCTTTGGGACGAGGAATAATAGTATCACCGTATTCTTGTGCGATTCGAACTATAGCATCATATGGAATAGGTTTCCTATCCTTGCCCGGATCAATCCAAAAGACACGCTCGCCCTTGATAGTCGAGCGCATCTTTCTTAGTTCCTGCTCAGTTTTTACACCTTTATGGTCGTTGGCACCTAAGCTAATTATTACAGTTTTGGCTGATTTATCGGCGGCGGCACTAAGGTAGTCCTTGTTCCATTGCCAACTATTCCAACCGCCTCTAGAATAACTTACACACTCCGGTCTTGCCATTGCTGTACCAACAGCAATGCTATCACCTATAATCATACATTCTAACATTGTTATGCTCCGTAATATGGTGAACGTTGATCCTGTTGAGTAAGTTCAGGAGTATTCCAAATATTCCTGTTATTCCATTCTCGAACTTTAGATAATCTTTCATCGTCTGTTAGTTCATAACAACGAGGAAGCCTATCAGGCTGTCGCATTAGAGGGTAAACGTGATTAGGATTACTCTTTCTTACCACAGAGGTCTGGATAAAACGTTTCATTGCATACATTAGTGACTGCATAGTGTTTGTCTCTGATTGAATAAAGGCCTGCGCCTACAAGCACAGGCAGTATAAATGCAACAAAAGTAGCAATAGCGTACTTCATTATAGAGTCTCGCCGCCAACGGTTCTGTTACAAGCACATAGCTCGCCAGTTTGTAGCGCATCAAGAACACGAAGTGTTTCTTCTGGGCTACGACCAACGTTCAAGTTGTTGACAGTAACGTGCTGGATAACACCTTCTGGATCAACAATGAATGTTGCGCGAAGTGCGGCACCTGCTGGCGCATAGAATACACCTAGTTGCTCAATTAGACTTAGATTTGTAAATCCGTTGCCACGTTGTGTATCAGCGAACTGAATGTGCTTGATCTTCTTAAGATCCTCGTGTGCGTTCTGCCATGCTAGTTTGCAGAACTCATTGTCTGTTGAACCAGTTAACAATACTGCATCACGATCTGCAAAGTCTTGGAACAACTTGTCGTATGCTACAATCTCTGTAGGGCATACAAACGTGAAGTCCTTTGGATAGTAAACAATTACCTTCCACTTGCCTTCGAATGATTTTTCTGTGATAGTAAAGAAATCGTCTTTACCTGGGTTAACGCCTGTTACGGCAAATGCTTCTAGTTTATCACCAACTGTTTTCATGTGTTTCTCCTTTGTGTGTGATTGAAAACTTAAGAACGGTTATGTTCTACGTTCTTAGTGTACAGATATTTACAATAGAAATCAACTATTTTTAACTGTTTTTTTATTGTATTTTTTAATAACCTTAATAGTTTTTGTTGTTATCAAAATCTTTATAAGGTTGTCTCCATTGTTGTTTGGCCAACTTAGCCTCGGAGATAACTTTTTTAGCAATGGATAAAAAGGGTAGGAACAAAATTCCTACCCCAAAACCATAAACAAAGTATTCAAACTTTAGAAAAAAGTCAGACATTACTTACCCAGCATCAGTCCAGTCATATTGCTAGGAACAATAATAGTCTGTACCTTGCCATTCTTAATACCTTCAGCAATCATAAGATTAGCTTGGGCATTCATGTATGCAATGCTAGACTGACTTTGATTCGCCAGTGCAGCCATACGTTCAGCTTCTAACTTGGCTGTACGAACTTCAACTTCTTTTTGCTTCTGCTCATTCTTAGCACGAACCAAATCGTTAGCTGAAGCAACAACTGAATCAGCGGGAACAACGTTACGGATCAAAACTTGTCCGATAACAAGACTACCATCTAGCTTTTCTTCGGCAAGGCTCTTTTGAATAGTTTCCTTGATAGCTTGTTCCATAGCTTGGCGGTTGTCTGCCATGTCCAGTGCTTCGTACTTACGTGCTTCTTTATAGATAGCATTACGAGCGGTTTGAACAATGTAGTTGTACATCAAATAGATGTCGCCGTTGTGACGAGCATGGAACGCTTGACTCTTTTGGCTGTACAGTTCGGCTACTTGTTGCTGGTTGATATTATAGATAACTACAGCATCAAAGTCTTTCATTGTAGAGTTATCTTGAGCTACAGGAGTCATGTCGTCCAGTTTAACATTAACATCCTTAACAGGGAATGTTAGGACATCACCGATGATTACCTGGTTGAACGATCCTGGTAGCAGTTCGCCGGATTTGACCTGTTTGTCAAAGCCGACACGCACGCCGACTTCACCAGTTTCGATACGAGTACAGCCGGTGGCCAGAACAGCCGCCGCGATGAGAGAAAGAGTAGAAAGACGTTTCATTTAGATAACTCCGTTAGAAAAAAGATAAAAACAAACAGTAAAACCGAGGGCAAAATACAAAGGCCTAAGCCAAAAATCATTGATCATGTTAAATCCTTAAAAAATCTCTACTAAAGCAAACATCAGTAAAAATGCAACCGATGAACTAATGATAGCATACAACAGTCCTTTAGTTAAGTTTAACGCTTGGGTTCCGTTCATTTTCTGAAACCCAAGAATACCTAACCAAACTATAGCTGTTAACAGTATGAATAGGAATACTACTCTGATCATTTAAGCACCGTTAGGGCTACCAAATTGAACGTTAGCAGTTTCTTGAACAGGTGATGTAAAAGCCTGTTCGGGATCAACACCTAGCTCACCAATAACTTCATATCGGCAAGCACGACCTTTAGCGCCGTTGTAGTCGCTAGGAATGCTAACAACATCAGCAGGATTGACCTTAACGATAACAGTACGTTCTCCGCCGAAGTGTGATAGATAGCTTTGACCACAGAAATGTAGGCCTGTAGAGCAATGGTTATCTTTATTATCATCGACCCTGTTTCGTTCCATTTCAACAATACGACCTACACTATTGTCCATAGTTCCTGAATGCACGTCAAAGAAATTATCACGAACTTTCTTGTAGGCTAGGAAGTGACCGTCTGGAGTCAATGGCAGGTTGTTCTTTTCCAAGAAGCCGTAGAGTTCGTCTACTGCTCGCTTTGAAGGATTCTGCATCAAATTCTCCATGAACAGGACCATAGGCTCGATAGTAAATCCATCTTGCAACATTTGAATCATACGTGCAGCCAACGTACCGTTGAATTGTTCACCTTTCCAAAAAAGCTTGTCTCCTTGAATACTAACATTACCTTTACCGTAGTTAAGGACTACCTTTACTGGATCGATAATGTTTTTAACTGTTTCCCAATCACCGGCTTTGATAGCATCAACTACCTTTTGATAAGTGACATGAGTCTTAGCGATAGTATGCGGTTTGTTACCAATAACTACGGTAACATTTGAACCTTGAATAACAAATGGATAACTCATTTTTAAACCTTTTGATAAGTTTGTTGAAAAATTTCTTTCTTAACTACACCGTAGTCATTTTCTCCATGACGAACGATAACGTCAACCTCTGGATTATACTGTAACTTCTCTCCCCAGCTTGTGTCAACTGTTCCGGAGTGATCTGCCACTTTTGCAAGTTTAATAATTTTCTTCGGTGTACAAACACCATTACCTAGATCGTCTTTAAGTTCTCGAAATTTTTCGGGACTGATTGGGTATTGTTCGCCTTTAGGCCCTGTCATAATGTAGTATCCTGCTGGATACTTAACTGGACCTTCTAATGTTTGAACAGTGCCCGGAACTTCGGCAATTTCGTACTTTTCTTTAGCAGGTTGTTTATAGGCTTTGAAACTACCTTGCTTGAACCAATCATCAGTAATACCTTTACCTTCAACAATGTTGATAAACTCTCTCATAGGAATCCTTTTTTCTGATCAATTAGATTAATATATTCAGCGACATCTTCGGCATCTGAACGATAGGTATTTAATTTTGCAATTAATGGGTACCGACGAATAACTGTACGAAACTCTTGATTGTACTTGTTTACTAGTGCATCTGGACTAAGATTAGCCTTTGGAGCAAACTTAGCAAACAGGCTGTTAAGATTATACACACTACCTTTGAATTTGTCAACCCCTTTGAATTCATTAACAATCTTTTTGTAAGGACTTAGATCGTTAATCAAAGGAAGAATGTTATGGTTACAAAGATCGAGGATATTTTGATCTTCCACCTGAGTTTTAACCACACTCATCAATAGTTTGCTATTATCCTTACCATTAAGCAACGCGGTAATATGATCTTCCAGGTTGATCCAGTTCTTACGCAGTTTGATATCTGCAATGTCGCCTTTACGAACACCGTAGATCTCACCCTTGAATAAGCCAGGCAAGGCAGTAACATCACCGTGGAAATGTTTGGCATCACCATAGCCTTTGCTACTGATCATTTGAAATCCAGTTAGAGGAACATAGTAATATGTTTCATTCTTATCAAATGAATCAGCCTTTCCGGCATCTCGCCACACCATGTCATTATCTGAACGACGATAGCCGCTACCTCCTCGACGTTCCAGCTTCATAATTGTAACATTACGTCCAATACCTGTGGCACGAGGTTTCCCCATCAAATCGCTGGCAATCAAGATACGATCAATGGGAGGATTATGAATTTCGGCAAAGAAACCTTTGAGGTCCATGTCTTTAGTTCTATCTGCCTTATCCAATACATAAACTGTACGACTATAGACATCACTCTTAGTGTTCTTGTAGTGAAACTTGGCACGTTCAGTAGCACCAGTCTTGCCATCGTTAATAACGAATTGGCTGTCAGCATCAACTACAATAGACCAAGCTTGCCAAGTCTTGTAATTGCCGTTAGTGTCTTTGTCACCGTACTCTGTCTTAGAGTTAACAGTTTTACAGGCAGAGGTACCTCGAATTTTAGTAAAGCAACGAACGACAATATTGTGCTTGCTAACTAGATCTTCAACCTTAAGGCTAAAGCTTTTCAAACCACCATACCGCTTAGGATCATAGGTAGGAATAGGATTATTAGTAGCATAAACTTCTACAGCCGATGCCCATAGATTATTTCCCTTACGACCAGACAGGAATACCGCTCGATCCCACAGATTACCGATTGCATCTGCTTCAGCAGCCAGTTTACTAACCAATACGGCATTTAGAGATTCTAGTTTACGCCTGATAGCCTCTACAGTTTGAGGGATGTAGCTAAGACCTTCGCGGCTGGCTTGGAAGTCAAGTTCGCCGATAGCAAAATGTAGTTCAAGACCACAGTGCAACAGGGTACGCAGGTCGCCTAGACTTTTATCGCTTTCAGGAATAGTTATGCCGTAGGCAATATTCCCCATAACGGCGTTACTGCCTTTCAAAGTTTTATACTGATGGACTCCGGGAATGATGTCCTTGCTTTCGTAGTCAACAAGTTCAAAGGTGAACTGGCTGTTACCGCTAACAACAGGCTTCAGGCTAAAGTGTTTGTAAACAACACAGGCTTCTTGACGGAACTTGTCAAAGTCGTAACGGTCGGTGACTGCAAACTTAACTTCAACACCGGCAGGTTCGTCAGTATCTTCAGTCATCATCAATGCAATACTGGGTACACCTTGCTCGTTGATAAAGGCAGTATAGATACCCTTCTTGCCATCTTTGATAGCAGTTACAGTGAAATTATCTGTATAGCTAAACGGAGACTTAGAGCCAAGCCCAAGAGCACCAATATAATCGTTACTATCTGTCTTAGTCGATTCAAAGTATGTAGTATAGATGTTGGTAACTTGGTCATGAGTTAGTCCTGTGCCGTAGTCACGAATTGAAAAATGTGGCTCGAGTGCATTAGGCAAATGCACATCAAAAGGAGTATCTGCTCTGCCTGCGGCAGTGTGGCTGTCGACAGCGTTACAGCTCAGTTCGCGAATAACAGCACGAATCTTGTTAGCATACAAGCCCGAGCTCAAAATGTTAAATGCTTTAGCTGAATTGCGAATACGAAATTCGCCAATTTGGCCAACGTTGGAAACAATGGCTTCATTTGCAGGAGCATTGTTGAGAATCATTTGGAACCTTTCTAGGTAGTGTTTGTGTCTGTATGTAATTATTATATAGGAAAAAACCAGTCCTGTCAAGAACTGGTTTTCCAAATTACCCTAATATAAGGTTAAAAAGCGTCCCAGTGATAGCTTCGTTCTTTGATTTTGGACAAAACAACTCGATCGCCGTCCTCATTCATAAAAACAAATTTACCATTTTGGGCATCAACCTGCTTGAGATCTTGCCCTAAGAATCGAACATTTTCCCAATCAAAATCACAGACTACTTCTCCAGACTTACTAACATCACGAGTGTCTTCGTTAAAAACCTTATAGTCGATGCAGACGTTCTGTGTTAGCGGGTTGCCTACCCATTCGGTATCGGCATCCTTTTCAGGAATGTCAATGCCTTTGACCTGTAGGTTAACCTTGTATCGTACTTCACTGCTAAACTCTGGACGAGTATTCAACATCTTCATGACCTCTTGAGGAGTCTCGTCATATCGATTCATTTCCTCGACCATGGCTTTGAGCATGTCAAAGTTGAATTGATCAAATAATGTAGCAATACGACAAACAGTTGGAATGTGTTCAGTGGCATCCAGATTGTCCATGCAGTATTCTACAATAAAATCGTTTTCTAGACCCTTGTAATCCATCATGTAGTAGATACGTCCAGGACGGTTACGCATGTGCTCATTAACACGCCACTTGTCGTTACAGGTCAGAACAAACAGCTTCTTGCTAGGATACACACCATCTAGCAGAGTCAGCATCTTTTCCTGATCTTCACGGTCGTATACCTTTTCAAACTCATCAAAAAGAATGATCATAGGTTGATCAATCATTTGCATGAAGCCATTGAAATCTTCACCGCACCAAGGCGCATTGATAACAATAGTAGGAATACCTTTCTTAGCGCCTTCAATGCTGAGCATTTTAGCCAAGAGAGTCTTGCCCGAACCTTTTTCTCCAGTTAGTAAAATACCAGTGCTGGCAGTACGGTCGTCAAAGGTATTTAGAATACGCTGTGCTCGTTTACGAGTATCACCGTAGACCTTGCCCTTAATCTCAAAACTATCAATAGCTTCGAGGTAAAAGCATCCTGCCATCTTGTCAAATTTAACAGTATAATTGCCAACAGGTAGGCTTTCATGGAGATCCATGCTTTCTTTGGTAGTAACTTTAAATGCAGTTCCAGATTTTAGAAAGTAAGACATAATGTTCTTTGTAGTGTTGATATCTATTAGTATAGTATCTTAGATGAATACTGTCAATTGGTATTGGCAATGTTTTCTATATGCGCTATCTCTTCTTTAGTCAATTTAAAATATTTGTAAATTTCTTTATCGGTCCATTTTTTAGTAAAATCTACTACCGGCAACAGATTAAGAATTTTTGGCTCATTGTACTGAGACCATTTGTCTTTATTCAAAAACTTTACTAAAGTACTTTCAAAATAAGAAGTTAATCCTTCAACAGTGGCATCATGTTCTAATTCGTAGGCTCTTCCATTATACATCAGTGACTTGGTGCCATCTAGATCATATTCAAATTTTTGTTTTGATCCCATGTATGCATAGATAACTTTTTTCTTACCATAACCTTGTCCTGCAACATTTCCCCATTTGGTATTATGATTAGAAGAAGTATTGCTGTATTCAAACTTATGTTTTTTATCTTTATGATCTACTAGCTTAAGAGCAGTTGTCTTGCCATAAAATTTAAAATAAACACAGTCCTTGTTATGGTTGGTAATTTTTTTGATAATCTCTAAAGTGATCTTATTGATATTTTTAGGAATGAACTTTAGGCCGCTAATATCAAATTCAAATTCACTGCCTGGTGTAACAAATTTAGTTTTGTTTTTAGTTTTTGTTTTTTGTAAGACCAAGGCTGAAAATCCAGAACCAATTCCTGGAAAATATTTCTTAATATCAAAATTTAAAACTTTGACATAAAGTTCTGGGAATACTTCTGTGAGTAGATTTTTTCGCCCAGACAACATAACACTTCTAGTTCCTGAGGTCCAAGTATCTGGAATAATATAACAAATATATCCGTTAGGTTTGGCTAGGTTAATAACTTTTTCTGTAAACAACGGCCAGAGTTGATCACTGTTTTCTTTAGAAGAATGAAAAGGTGGATTCCCAATGATTACATCAAATTTTGTTTTGTTATATTCGAAAAAATCTTCGTAGGATTTTTTAGTATATTGTCCTACTAACTTGTTCATGTTGATGGCTAGATCAATCAACGCATAAGTGTACTCGAAACCAAATACTCTGCTTTTGATATTATCATCGCTATGTCCGTGTTGACGCAGACGTTTCTCTACTTCTTTAACAAATTGTCCTCCGCCGATTGCTGGATCTAAAAAAGTTGTACTATCACTGGTCCAAATCGTATCAGGAAGTTGGTCCAATAATTCATTTACTAACCCCGAAAGGGGTTTAATACGTTCTAGCATTTTTGTTAGTTATTTGTAAGGTTTAACACTTTGGCACTTTTCATCAAACTAGCCAAATCGTAATTTAACACACCTCTGTCAAACAAGTCAAGAATAATATTAGGGGGTACTCCAAATTCATTGCAAACATAATCTCGATAGTCTTCTTTTTGGTCGCATCTTACTAATGTTTCTCTAACAGTATCACTTTTGGTCATGATTGACAAGTAAGGCAAATGTTCGACAATAGTAGTTAATGCCTTCCTGGCTTTATCTATCAACTCTAGATCTTCTTTAGATAGTTGACCTTTTTTCTGCATGTTATTATTTTTATCGCCGGCTTTACCTTTGTCTGCGGCGTCAGTTTTATCTAGTCGATCATAGTTTTGATTGCCTTCGGCGAACATACGAATTTCGTCAAAGGATAACAGATCCATATAGGCCTGTTTGCCCATAGCTCTAGTAAGGCTTTTACGTTCTAAGATTTGTTGGAGATAGGTGTCATGATCAATTTCAACTCTGCCGTCTTCGCCGCAGGCAAAAATATCTATAGTATTAATCACTTTACGCAGAGCTTCGTCGACATCTATACCCTTGCGGCCTGCATAATTTTCAGCGGCTGCAATCATCATAGTATCAAACTTATCATCTCTGTTAGGATCAAAGCTCAGTGAGAAAATTCTACCAATCTTTCCTACCTTACTAGGAGTTAATGCACGACTAATTTTCTGTGTAGTAGCACCTGCATCACCTTCATCATAACATAGGTATAGTTCGGTGATATCACCGATGCTGTAGCTACGCTGGGCCATGCCGCGACTTAGAATCAACAGAGGTGTACCTGACTCGCGACAGACTTCTACTACTTCTTTGGTAATCCTTTCTGCGTTTTTATTAGAAATTTTCTTTCCGTTGTATTCGCCAACGCCGGAAATTTCTAACACTTCCCAACCTTTTAGTGTTTGTTTAGTTAAAGCTACTGTGGTCTTAAGATGTTCGTTCCTCATACTGCCCGGAACAAACATCATAGCAACCTTAAATCCGTCTTGAGCTATTTCTCTAGTCTGTAATTCGATACTTAATTCGGGAAGGTTACCTTGCCCTAAGAATACAGCCTGCAACATTCTAGTCCAGAATCCTTTGGCCTTGATAGGATCTTTGGCAAACTTGCTCCAACTTGGCAAGTAGTCATCACCATCAGTAAAAAGATCAGGATCAAGTTTGCGGGCTTGGTTAACCGCCTTAATCAAGTTCATTTGATAAAACTCGACGGGTACTACAAGAGCAGTTCTAGTATGATCTACTTGAAAATGTTTTAACATTATACCCCTGCCTTTTCCATTAACAGTTCTGCATAAGTAGTTCCTAGGTAATGATCTATCTTCCAATTACCGCAGGCACGTTCTCCGTTTGTTCCCGTCATAAGAATAACAACATCATTTGGTTGTTTAGCGGCAATAAAAGGATCTGCTTGTTTGTTAGTGTGAGCGCCATAGTCTGCTTCATCAATAAAAACTAGCCTTGCATCTTTCAAATTAAAAATGAAATTTATCCTGTCCTGTCGCTTGCTACTGCCGCACATACTAAGAAATATAACAACCTGTTTACCTTGTTTTAGTGCCTGCTTAATATCTTTTTGGTAAGTTGCACTAGCCGAATCTATGATTTCTAAATTACGAAACTGTTCAAATTCATTTAGATCTTTGGCAAAACTAGCAAAGCTAGTAAGAACATAACTAGCTATAACAGTGATCCTAGCACCAGTCTCAACCGACAATGAGCCTGCCCAAATTGTTTTACCAAATCTTGCGCAGAGTTCTGCTAAAATGACTTTATGACCTTTGGCCACAGAGTCTATAACATTAACAGCTTGATCGTATTGCCATTGGGCAAGACCTGCAGGTTTAAGAGGTTGACCTACTCTTTTAAAGTATTCATTGATACGATATACAAATTCTGTAAAATCTAATGAATGATATTCCCCGCCTTGTTTAGTTCCCCGGCGGCCAACTGCTTCCCCTATGACATCGTCTATGTGACTACGTTCGTAAAACTTTTTATGTTTTTTAGCAATTTCAGAAACATCCCAAACTTCGTAGAGAATACGTCCATTATCAAAATGTCTGCCACGACGTGGAAACTGTGTTCTAATATATGCAATAGTATGTTGGCGTGCTTCTTCAGCAGAGAGATCTTCGGATACAAAATGGTCGCCAAATTTAGTTTCTGGCAGTTTTGAATCTTGATCAAAATGAGCATAGGTCATCATCCGTGCCATGGCTTCCCCTTATTGTTAAATGTTAATTATATACTCAAATTAACTATTTGTCAAGTTATTGGTACTCTACCAAAGTAACAGAGCCACCTTTTTCTTCTACACTTTCTGCAAAATGTTCCAAAAGTGTGATAATTTTAACAGGGTCTCCCCCGGCCAATCCCATACCAATATATGGGAATCCAAATCTACAGTCACCAGCAGTATTAGATAATTTTTGAAGAATCATTGCAAAGCTGATGTATTCAAAAAGATCATCTTTACTGCTATTTTTATTAAAATTATATTGAGTATAGGCATTGATGATTACAAATTTATCAGTAGCCGATTTGGTAAAATTACCTAGTTTGTTATAATCACCGGCTTGAGTTTCACAGTCAGCATCGTAGGCTTGAGGATATCTCTCTTTAATTTGTTTCGCTATGCCACTTCCCATGGTGTTAAAGCAATTACATCCTTGAACAATAACATCAAACTCTCCGGCTTCTGCTAATGCTAACAAATCACCTTTGATTTTTTTCAACATACTATTTCCTCTGTATACAAAAAAGAAAACCCCGCCGTTGGATTATATCCAAGTGGGCGGGGCCATATTGCTATTAAATTAGAACTTAAAGCCTACACCCAAGCCAACAGCATTTTCTTTGATGTCTTGATAAGACTTGCTGACGTTTAGATTAAGACTAGTGCTCTTAGACAATGGGAACATATAAGTTCCAAAAGCCACAGTCTGCTTAGGATTAGCATCGTCCCAATTTACTCGAGTCTTTGCGCCAACTAAAGCATAACCTGGTCCAACCTTAGCACCAGTGGTAGCACCAAGTAAACCATATTGATATGACTTACCTGCTCCGCCATTGAAGCCGTTGTCATGACCGATACCAACAAATGGACGTAGGCCTGCTACGATCAATTTGTTATTAGCGGCTGTGAGCTCAAGGCTGTTTAGCATTCCTCCACCGTCCAAAGTTGCAGTTCGACTTTGGAGACCTAAGGCTAGGTTGCCAAATTCCTTACCGGCTCGAACGTAGGTAGCTGTGCTGTCTTTGGCACCTTTCAATCCTTGGACGTTATCAACGTCTACAGATACAAAATTTTGTGCAAAAGCAGAACCTGCTAGACCGAGGGCTAAAATTGCAATAAGTTTCTTCATAATAAAAATTTCCTTTTTTAAACTTGACTTTTTATTGTCAACATTATTATATATACATGTTGACATAATTGTCAATTGATTATGAATAAAGAAAAGCCCACCGAAGTGGGCTTTTGAGGTTCTGTTGCGAGGTCTGTCTTACCCCAGCTGCCTTTATTTAGGCCGCAATGCGGAAACTTTCGTCATTTGCATTTATTTTGTTTTGCTTCTTCGGCCAGGTTCCCCCAACCCTACGG
>Ga0129333_10000087_pt1 | contig 56880 bp, 23 predicted proteins | sample CPB6_08_DNA_FD_94474 | JGI IMG/M metagenome (GOLD analysis project Ga0129333, IMG submission 94474) | Freshwater to marine salinity gradient microbial communities from Chesapeake Bay, USA - CPBay_Sum_0.6_0.8_DNA | ecosystem: Environmental > Aquatic > Marine > Coastal | place: USA: Chesapeake... | reverse complement strand
TGAATTGTTGCTACAACAAATTCAAAGCACCATCAAGCAAGACTATACTTGGCTCAAGCCCAGTCGTCGTAGTTGGCATATGGACGCCATTTTGCCTGGCATGAAGCCTGGAGAGCAGATTGATATCTGTGTAGCAATTGATACTTCTGGTAGCATTGGTGAAACTGAACTCAAGATCTTTTTGAGTGAGATTCAAGGTATCATGGAAAGTTACGAGGAGTATCGGATTCGCGTGTGGAGTTTTGATACTGAAGTCTACAACGATCAGTTGTTTACCAGTGAGAACATGGACTCTATTGCCAACTACGAGCCCAAAGGTGGTGGTGGCACTGACTTTATGGCTAATTGGGAATACATGAAAGAGGCGGGTATCGAACCCAAGAAGTTTATTGTGTTCACTGATGGCATGCCGTATGGCTCCTGGGGTGACGAGAACTACTGCGACACTGTATGGATTATCAAAGGCAATAAAAATGCAGAGCCGCCCTTTGGTATCTGGGCACATTACGAAGACGCTAAAAAGGTACACTAATGGAAATTATCAATCCTAAAGATATTACCAAGCTCAAGGCCGCACGTGAGCTTATATTGGACTTACAAAAGCGTCTGTTCCGTTGTGAGCAGGCGCTAGATGATCTAGCACGTTCAGCTGAAATCGCCGACATCACTAAGCAAACGCATTTGATGCAGACATTTGTTGATGCGGCTCAAGTGTGCCTTGAGGACCGTTTGACCATGCCTGAAGTGTCGCAAGAGGATCTTGATCGTCCTAACATCATTATTGAAGATGACCGTAAATTATCAACCCAACCCGCTTAACACATTGGGGCTAAGACAATTAGATTTTTGTCCGCCCCATTTTTTTCCAGTAGCGTTTGACCTTAAAGGAGCTCCAAAAAAAATTTCTGATTGGGTGTGGGAGCATCTTAGTGGTAGATTCTTTTATGGTGAAATCTACGTAGTCAACGAAGAAAATAGTTATAAGCCTATCCTACAAAAAGTTGTAGCTTTTGAAGTGCACAGTGAAGCTAGTTATTTTGCACTTATGCTAAACGATATCAATAAATTTTAAGACACCTCCATACCGGCATTAAATATGTATGCTAGTATGGAGATTGTCAATGACCGAAGAATCACAAACACCTGAACAGCGGCCAAGTATAACCTTACAAGATATCGCTAGTGTTGTAGAAATCCTTAAAGTAGTGACCGACCGCGGAGTTTGGAAAGTGTCCGAACTATCTGCTGTGGGTCAGCTTTATGATCGACTAACTACATTCCTAGACGGCGCCGGGGTTCAATTCAAGAAACCAGAATCCGAAGATTCTGAAGCTCAATCACAAGGATAAATCATGTTAAAACACATAGGCAAGCATAACAATAAAAAAGTTGTGCTTTTGTATCGCCAAGTACCCGATGAAGATCATATGTGCTTGGTTGTCTACAGCGATCTGTTACCTAGAATCTATCACGATTCTGTGATGCAGATTTTAGAAAGCCCAGCTGGACAGGAATCATTGAGTTTGAGTGATGTATTGTTTAGAAACATGATGCCAGATGGCAGAAACTGCTTAGAAGCTTTACATAGGGACGGCTTGATCAAAAAGGTACCAACTAATCAAGTAACTGTTACACCTAACACAATAAGTTCGGTGCGACTAGACGAACTCAACAGTATACTCAACGAAATGGCCAAGGGCGAAGAAGCCACTAAGAAATTAGCCGACTTGGAAAAAGATAAAGGCATAAGTGGTAAAAGAAAAACTTCGGAGCGTAATGTTGGTGAACCAGTGCGGAGTCAACCTGAATCTATTAGTGAGGTATTATCAGATAGTGATTTAGCACGTCAACGTCTGGCCCAAGCTGCTAAAATGAAAGCTGATGCCGAAAGACTGCTCAAAGAAGCAGAGCTGTTAACCGAAGAAGCAGCACAATTAGACCCTGGTATTGTAACCAATGGCCCGAAGAAAAAAAGTCCAGCCAAAGCTAAAAAAGGTTAATGTCTCAAAAAAGGCACAGTGGAACGAAATCTTAAAAGACATTGATAAGGATGAAATACCCATTGACCTTTTACAGGCAATGAATGTAAACTTAATCGACGGTACACAAGTATACATTAACATTAAAGAATTACTATTGGCTGGTAATTCCCCAGATGAGATTGAGGCCATGCTTGACATAAAGCTAAAAGCCATTGATCAGTATATTGAAGATATAGATTTTTATGTTAATGTAGACGATGTTGCTAAAACCGTGCAACCAATCACTGACCAAATGTTAAAAGACCTATGAAAGTTAGATTAATTAGTTGTAGCCAGGCATCCAAAGAAATGCTAGCGGATTACGATCGACACCTAATTCCAGATCTACAAGATCTTGTTGCTTATTGTGCTCGTGTTAGTAATCCTAGCAACCAACTCAATACGGAAACCAGCGAACGCTTAATCAGATATTTGATCAAGCATCAGCATTGGTCACCGCTAGAAATGGTTTCAGCCTGTTTGGAAATCACTACCACTAGAGACATTGCTCGTCAAATTCTAAGACATCGTAGTTTTAGCTTCCAAGAGTTTAGCCAACGTTATGCAGATCCTACTCGTGACTTAGATTTTACTCTTCGAGCTGCTAGGTTACAAGATCTTACCAATCGGCAAAATTCGATTGAAGTTAACGATGAAAAGCTACAGACTAAATGGGAATTAGCGCAAAAACGTGTAATTCACGAAGCCAAGGCAGCTTATGAATGGGCAATCAAAAATGGCATAGCCAAAGAACAAGCACGAGCAGTTCTACCTGAAGGACTTATGGAAAGTCGCTTGTACATGAATGGTACACTACGTTCATGGATTCACTATATTCAACTAAGGAGCGCCAATGGCACTCAGCAAGAACATGTCGAAGTGGCTAGAGCCTGTGCGGCCGCTATTGCCCAAATTTTCCCCATGTCCAGTGAATTCATTGGATAAAGGACGGTGGCAAGTCGTCCATGAATTCACCATGGGCGATGTAGATGATCCCGACATCTACGCCGCTGAACCATTATGGCAATTTCAACAAAGTGAAAAAGGTCAGTGGGTTATTGAACATTCACTAGAAACACCCATATACCAAAGAGTCATTGATCACATGTGCTATGGGTATAAGTACAAGATTTCTGCTCGGTTAGCCGAGCAGGATATTACTTACTTTTTACTTAAGTGGCGTTAACCGCCGCTTTGGAAACCACTACCACCATGATATGTCAAATCAGGTGGAGTCGATGTAGCTGAGCTGGTCCAAGTGCCTCCGGCGCTTACCACTGAAATTCTCAATTTAATTGTAATCCCGTATCGATTGGCAACAGTAGCATTAATTTTTCCACCCATGGAGGCCCCGTTCTCGTCGACATGCAATGTGGGCGAAATCACACTTCCTTTGCTTGCTTTAGCTGGGTACTCAAAAACATAGGTTCCCACTGGAACTGCTGCTAAATTACTTTCTATAACCCATACAGCAAGGTCTTTTGGCAATTGTGTTTCGTTGTAATCACCTATATAAAATATTACGTTGTCACCGGTTCCGTCCATAAAAAATTCACGTACACGCAACAGTTTTGATTCAGCCTTGGCAGTAGCTGTAACTTTCTTAAGCGGTGGCTGTTGGATGGTCACAGACGCTACCACAGACCCAACACTTTTATCTCCAGTAACTTTCCACGAGTATGGAAGTCTTCTATGTCTCAGTGCTTCACGACCACCAGCACTGATATCAACTTCTAATTTGCCGGTGCTGGGTAATTTAATATAGGCATTTTTCTTGCCACCATTGGCTCTCCAAATTTTATCTAACGCCAGTGTTTCTGCAGGAGATCGTCTTCCTTCTGCTTTGCCATGATTATTGTAACTTGCTTCAGATGCTGTTTTGATATTAAACCCGGCAGCTATGTAAACTTTACTATTAGCTTGCCATTCATTATAAAGATCTAAGTTGTATTCAATATAGGTTTCGTCGTCAGGGATCTTAGGATCAAAATATTCCACATATAGTTGATCATTTGGCTCGCCTTCGAAGGTCATCATCACCGGTACATCTTCTTTTGCGGTAATTGAAGTTGGTGTAATTTTCAATTGCTTCAATGGAGCAGGCTGCTCTTTGGCCGCAGGTAAACTTTCTGGTGCATTAGTAGTAGTAACAGTGGTGGAAGACAATGTAGTCTTTTGAGCAGCTGGTAATGGCGGAGTTTCAATGAACAGCAGGTATGTTACAACATTATCACTTTTATTGCCATCTGCTTGATATGTGTAAGGTAACGTAGCAGGTAATTGAAATAGCTTAGAATACTTAAAGTCAAAACTTTTGGTGTCTTTAGATAATTTGGATGTAGTCACCGAGCTTCCAGTCGCATCAAAACCTCTGGTATTGAGCATGTTTATCCAGTTATTTTTAGCATCGTCAGGGGACAGGTATTTAGGATTAATTTTTAACTTGCCCTTCTCGCTGTAGTGTTTTAATGCAAAACTTTTTCCACTTGCATATGAATAACTTTCTGTTCCAGTGGCATTCGCAGGGTTAGCGTCATTGTATTCTTTTTCAGCGTCGGGATAAAAATTAAAATACGGAGTATGTATTAATGCCAACATTCTATAAGGATCAATGTAGTCAGGATTGTTTTTACCTGTACTGTTGTAGTGATCTATAGCAGCTTGACTAGGAGTTTTAGTACCCCTTTTGTATTCAGCCATGGCATCGGGATACATAATCAGATATGGATGCATGAACTTACTGGTTTTTATATTAGATAATGCCATTGGTACAGTTTCATTTGATGATCCGATAATGTCTATACTCAATGTAATAGGTTTTTTGGCTTCAATTAAATCTGTTATTTTTAAAATGTCATAACCATTTTTTCCATAACCTATGTCAACTACCGACGTTGGAATATCACTGGATTTCCAAATCTTTGGATTTTTTGAATCCACCGCAGGAATATAAGTCCGCCAAAATCTACCAGTTTCAACTATACCTAACTCTACCCAAGTTTTTTGCTTGGCACCTGTGCCACCTTTTTTAATACCGATCATTATTTGTAAAGATTTATTAGTAGCATTCCAGTGCATACCTACAAATTGATAATCAGAATTAGGAATCAATGGTGATACGCTAGCGTCAATACCAACCGTGGCAGGGAACTTAGCAGCGGCTAGACTAGTTGAGGCTTTGCTTTCGTTACCCCAATTGGTAAATTCCAATGGCCATTTAGTTTCGTCGATAATCGCAGTAGGACCAACTCCACCACCCACTCCTGATTCTCTATTTAAAGTACCATTGTTACTACCACGTAATTTAGATTCTGGAAAATCTTTACTATTAGTCATGATCAACGGAATCATTACAGCGTTGGCTGGTATAATATTTGGATGAAAATAACTAGTAGTTACAGTTTCTTCACTGCTGCCAGCATATTTAATGGAAAAGGCTGTTCCAGTTTTTTTCTTATAAATTACTAAATCTGATTTACCGTCTACTGTTAACCCAGATCCATCGGGAGCTGTGGTGCTAGTCGCAGCCGCAGACGACGTCGTGGCAGCGTCTGGTTCTTTGAGGGACATGTCATTTCTTAATAAACTATATCTAAATTTAACTTTTTTTCCGTTACTGGTAGCTACATAAGCATACGGTAATAGTCTAGCACTCTCTTTACTGTTGTCCCATGTAGATTTCAAAACACCATCTTTGTTTAACCTATTATTAGGCATGGTCTTAGTTATTGTATTGCTCTGCTTTCTAGACCCAGTTTGCCTATTTTTTGCCTCGTCAGGACTGTAATAATAACCGTTTTTATTTTTTAAACCAGTCTCTTGAGTAGCGTGAAACGTTTTCGCATAGTCATCTGTGCTTTGTTTACGATCTGTTTTAGCCCATGCTTCGTCACATTCTGGATTGTATGCAAGATAAGCATTGTCGACCAAACGTTTAACACGACTAGGGCTTAGTTTGTCAGTGGGATCTTTGGTATAGTGTTTTTCACTGTAGGCTTGTGCTTCAACTGATTCAATGTCTTTTCCTGGATTTTCCTTAATAAATTCGTCATAGGCTTCATGGTAATACACCATGTAAGGATTCTTGTGTCCAGGTGCCGGAGTTACTTCTTCAACAGAAAACGCGGCTTCAGCAGGTCCACTGAATGTAAAATCTGAGAGCGCTCCTACCTTGGCACTAAGAGTAGTTGGGGAGACCTTGAATTCTGAGGCATTAACTGCTTTGATTTCTAGTTTTCTTGTAGGACCGTTTACGAATTCTATTGCTGAACCGTAGCCTTTGAATACTATATTATAGGTGTAAGTTCCAGGCTGATCAACATGTGCATCCATTGGTGTAGCAAACTGTCCATTTTTATCAAGGCTTAATTCACCTTTATTTTTGTCAGGAGAAAATGTATTATTATCACTGGATATGGTATAATCAAATTTGACATCAGGTGGGCCATTTCGAACTCTTACACCAAACTTCTCAAGAGTGTTAATTTGATTATCTCCGACTGTAGCAGAGCCGCCTTGATCATGTATGACTTCAAAAATTGGATCGTATTTGGTTGTATTTGCTTTTGATGCAGTATCTACCACTGTTACTATGTATTCTCTTTGATCCAAATTGGTAGTAGACTGGTCTCTGGTTTTTAAAATACCTATGTAACTGTTTGAATTAAGCGTTATCGCATAGGTATAAACACCTTTGGCACCAAAAGTACCAGTGCTAGTGTAGCTACCATTGGCATCTAAAGCAAAATTAAGCTGACCTCCCCAATTGGCTACACTGGCAGAACTGGTCCCACTTATGTTAGCCAATGGCGGACCTCCGCTTATTTTAATAGTTATCGGTTCCGCTAACGAATGCTCATGTCGATCCATTATGGATTCTTTTGGTTCAATGATCATGTCGTAGACTTTGGGTTTAACATTAATAATATATCTACGCTCAGGCCCATCGGTCACCGTTCCGGTGAATTTGCTCAATGTTACATCGTATGTGTAGATTCCCGGTGCTGATAATTGATTTAGTTCGGCTAGCGTGACTGCGGCATAACCATTTGAATCTAACACGCCAGTCTGTGTAGGAGGAGGTTTAGCCGCATCAGCAGCAGTTTTAATTAATGCTTCAAATGAATTAGTATTACCGTCTGTTTTAAACTTATTTAAATATTCAGTCATCTTTGCCTTAGGTGGCTCAGATTTAAAATATTTGTAGTAAAGTTCAGTCACTGTAATAGCTGCTGCACCTCTAGTGGTACCAGATAAATTTCCTTTTTGTATACTCGAACCAGTGGCGTAGCCCAGTGGTGGACTATAAGTTTTTGTAATTGTATAGGTAGCCCCCGGAGGGCCGTCCTTAAATTTTGTATCAATGGTTTCAGTATGATCATATGTTTTTTCCAGCATGCCATCGATGTCTTCGGGAGTGATCTTAAACTTATATTCGAGAGCGGCAAGGGAAGCGGCCTTTACCTCCGGTATAGAGTTATCCAGCAAAGATATAGTGTCAGACGTATAAAAAGGATTACTGGTTATATCTGTATACAATTTAACTGTAAAAGTTTCAGTGCCTTCAGTGGTTAAATCGTCCTTGGCTGTATAGGTAACAGTGGCTATGTCGGTGGTTAAAGCCTGATTGGCTGTTGATTCAAAATCACTGGCACTGGTAGATCCGTGTGCTAACTCAGCAAATATAGTTCTAGACTCTCTATTCTCAAAAGTAAATTCGATTTCAACTTTGCCAGGCTTACGTGTTCCATCTGAACCAGTGTAAAACTCATTAAAGTTTTGAGCATAGCCTGTATCGGTAGGAAACCTAATTTTGGTACTCTTTACTTTGACCGGCGGTAAAGTGGTTGTTGCACTGGTCGAAGGCGCAGCAGTGGTTGTTACAGTTATGTTAGGAGCAGCAGCCCCGGGAGTTGCATTTACCACAATGAGAGGGCTGTCTGAACCAGGTGTACCATCTGTACCACCAGTGCCAGGTGTACCGTCTGTGCCATCTTTACCATCTTTACCACTGGTGCCATCTTTACCATCTTTACCACTGGTGCCATCAACTCCGTCTTTGCCATCCTTGGGATATTCTATCCTACCAAACATGTCAATCATACTTAGACTATACTGAGGATTTCCACTTGTAAGCAGACCAGTGGCAGTCCAAGTATAGACTCCGGGCTCGAGCCGTCCCCCATTGGTAAGATCTACTACTTTTTGTCCACGGCTATCTAACTGTATTGTGCCATTGGTTGGGCCACTGTAAGTCACCGTGTCGTTGGCATAGCCTTTAAATACAGCTGGTATAGGTTGATTACTAACTGCGGTACTAGGTCCAGTGATTACCAATTCTGCTGGTAGTATGGTACAGGTTTTAGATCTGGCCAGTAGTACCCCATTGTCGTCATCGGTATATAATGTGATTTGAAATTGCTGTGCTGTTTTAATTGGTGTGGTAATAACATGAAAGGTGCCACTGTAACCAATGGTATCAACGGTGCCATTGGTTACATCCAGACCCCCGCCGGTGAATAATGTTGTGGTGTTAGGAAAAACTGCACGCCAACGTACTTTACCAGTAACGCCAATTAAACTTGTGGTCCAATTATAGTGTATGGTGCTAGTACCCTTGATAATACACTGTCCACTGGTACAGTCCTCAGCGACTGGCATAACGGTCCACTCAGGGCCTGATATGGTTTTAACAAAACATGCTTGTTTGTCTGTGGTTCTTATGGTCCCACCTAAGATGCCGTCTTTGAAATCACTGGTGATCGGCGGAGTGTCGCCTAAGCCTTTAATAGTGATTACCTGTGATGTAGCTACAACTTCACCAGACAGTCCACCTTTCCTAAGTTTTACAACAAACTTTTTAGCCATTATTAATTGGGATGAATTTTGCCATTCACTGCAATACTACAAGTTTTTAGAACTTTATCATCTTTATCGATAATTTCTAAACGTGCGGTTCCAGAGTAATTAGGATAAGAGTTGGTTTGAGGTGCACCTGGGCAGTAGTAATTTGCTGTGGTATTATTATAAAATGTAGCTACCACTGACCTACCTAAAGTTATACTAGATACATTATTACTACCACGCCAGGGATGACCGGTGGTGCTACTCGACGGTATCCCTGACCTTCCTGGCGTCGATCCCGAAAAGGACACACCGCCACCAGGAACGAATTGTCTAACCGCAGTTAGAGTTGCATTGTCGGATCCAATCGTAATTCCTCCGGTGGCGAAATTTGTTGAAGGACTACTGGAAGACCAGCTAGATGACCTCCCAGGAGTACCTGGTATAGCAGGATAAGTGAACGTTCCTGTTAAAGGTGTAAAACGCATTCTGTACATACTGGCTATGTTATTACCAGCAGCTTTACCATCTATTTTACACCATAGAAAATCTGCTTGTGTGACTTGACCGTCCTTGCCCCATTCCATTCTTCCATCACCGAATATTTTTATATAAACATTTTTATAATCGCCACCGCTGGACCAATATCCATTTAGACTGATCCCACCCGGTAAATCTACAGTAACATTAATTGCAGGATCACCTATTGGCACTGCATTAATTCCTTCTAATGTCACTGGTGGGAATTCAGGCAATAATCCCCAATCTGTTGGTGCTGCAATAGAATTGGTCCAGTAAACAGAGATAGCTCCGTTTCTACCATTGCCCCCTTGATCGGTGCCTCCGTGACCATAAAAATCTCTGTGTCCTATATAATCATTTGGTGAGATAGTGCCTACTTTGCCTGCCAGATATTCTTTTGCTTGCCAGACTAAACCAGCATTAATAAGAGCTGTTCCTGATGTTCCTGCACCACCGTCGTAGTAGTTATCAGCTCCCGCGGCTCCGCCAGATACTCCATATTTCACACCAGCAGTGGCCTCAGCATCTGCGGTACTAATGTAACCTTGTCCGCTACCACCACCGCCTCCTCCATCTCCTTGTAATAGAAATTTACCGGGTTCACCACTGGATCCTAAAGTGACTGAACGTGTTCCGCTCCCGGTAGCAGCCGCTGCGGTATATGATCCGTCGGATTGCAGAGTAACTTCTTTATAAGTTGGCATCAAACTACTACCAGGTATACCACCACCACCATGGTTAGGAGGCTCTGTTAAATTGTTTGGAATCCAGCTTGCTCCACCACCACCACCGCCTCCGCCGGCAGTAGCTATTGGTATCTCTTGACCAGAAATTAAACGTACCGCAAGTAATGAAGATCCACCCCCTCCACCACCGCCACCCGAGGACCCAAAGGTTCCTGCTGCACCACCATCGCCGCCGGTACCATGTGACGTAGCCGAGTAAGGTAAAGTAAATCCTGAACCACCTCTGCCCCCAGCTGCACCACTGGAGCTACCATTTCCGCCGCCACCACCTCTACCAACGGCTCCAATTAATTTCTTAGTGGTTGTGGATGTTATTTTCACAATGCCACGTAAGGCCGCTGCTGAGCCACCACGACCCCCGGTTCTTCCACGCGGTGTTTGAGCTGGCAGTGCGTGAGTTCCAAACCAAATACTATTTGCTGTGTCCTGTATAGTACAACCCAATGATCCAGGTCCACCGGTGTTAATACCAACCAATTTAATTTGGTGTACTCCGGCCGTTAAATTAATATCTTTTTCATATGCATTAATAGGTCTAGAATAATTTGTTACCGCCGCCAACACTTCGTTACCATCTATGTAAACAGAGCCTCCGTTGTCACACATAAATCTAATTTTATAACTTCCCGTCGTTGCTATAGTAAAATTATAAGTCCTTTCAAAACTTGCACTATTGATGTCTGTGTTCCAAATACCATAAATGTTTAACCATCCTTGCCCCCAAGAAGGTTGTATTTCCGTATTGTTATAAGCAGAATTTTGTGCCGATACCACCGGGGTAAGAGTCGCTAACGATTCGAAATCGCTACCGCCACCGCCACCGCCACCGCCTAACATTTTGAACATTACCCAAACCGATCCAGTTGGAAGTTCTGCGCCGCCTAGCATATCTTCGAGCCTAGCTTCAGATCCAAAAGCACCTTGGTATAACAAAGCGGTACCAGTTTGTACAACTAAATCGGCGCCTACAACAGATAGTTCAGCTGAGCCGCTGCTTTTATCACCAAAAAAGTAATATCTATTGTCGGCGCCCGGAGTCAACGACAAGATGCCATCACCTATTAAATCCGTGCTCAGATATCCGTCACTCCGTGTAATACGGAATCTACGTGCCTGATTAGTACCGTCAACATTAGTTACAGGTGTAGGTATTCCATCTTGACCTTTGGTAATTTTATACACAGTGACTAATTCATCTTGCTTGCCTTTAATAGTTATAGGCACGCTTTCGACCTGACTGGTCTGTGGACCAAAAACTTGAATGCCATCTCCAAAACTTACTTTAAAATCGTGTACTACCTGCTGTTGTCTACCACGTACTTGTAACACAATAGGATTAACCATAGAATATCTATAAGTTCCAATTGGTACTGTAACTTCACCGTAATCAACTGATGAGTTAGGTTTAACCAGCGCAGCCGTTTGTATCGTTTGAGTAGGCGGGAGGTCTGTGGTCAAATATTTTTCTGCGTCAGCGGGGCTAACACGACCTTCTTTGCTGCCTATTTCTGTGTAATGTTTGTTGGCATAATTGACCGGTGTGGTAATGATAAATTGTGACCTAAACGCTTCTCTAACATCAGGATATAAACTAAAATAAGCATGATCACTGGTGCTGGTAAATGTAATTGGGTCTCTAGTAATATTAATAACATCGCCCACCGATGATCTAACCACAATAGAATACGTTTGGTTTGGTAATGTATACTCTTCACCAATTACACGCAGACCTTGAGCTGCAATTACTTTTAGAGAATGGCTGGTATATAAGGTTCCGCCGGCATTAACTACGTCAGATCTAGCACTGTCAAAATTAAATGTGTAATCACCAGCTGGTAATGCAGCACTTAACAACGGATTTAGATCTACAGTTAACACTCCGGAACCAGGCACAATAGGCAATAATTTTCCGCTGCCTGGAAGATTAGTACCAAAGACTTTGATAGTATCGTCAGTGGCCAATGAGTAAATAGTCATTTCAATTGGTTTACCACTCTCTACTACGTCTGGTCCTTCAACTTTCATCACAAACTGTTTAGTCACTGTGACTTGAAGTTCTTTTGTAGTTTTTAAATCCACGCTGGTAAAAACAAATTTGTAAGGACTAGTTCTACCTAATAGTCCGGTAGTAATTTGTTCCACTATACGACCATCACCGTTGCCAATGTCGGTGACGCTGGGTATAGTACCGCTTAATGTACGGTTAAATTCTATGTCAATTGCAGATCTACTAAGATATCCTAGCTTGCTGCCAAATTCTGTATGATAATTATCAATCCAGGTATTAATAGTACCAGCGTTTGTGCCACTGGCTAATGCCGCCGTCCATGCCGCACGAGCATTAGGATAATAATCTAAATAGGCACTGTCAATGGTAGGTTTACTGAGATACCAATTAACAACGTCATTGGCTTTACTGGTAACAGTAACTGAGTACGGTGTGTTCTGTGTAACAGTGCTAGCACCAGACACATCAAATTGTTTAAGAGCTTCAACTTTAACATTGTATGTTAACCGATTAGTTGATATTGACCCATTGAAAACAAAAGTAGCTAAAGAACCTACTACCAATGTAGAACTTTGGGTAGCACTTAAAAGTTGTATTGGTTCAACTTGGTCACTGCCTAAATTGGTCGGCAACGATGCATTATTAAATGAACTTGTTGCTATTCCTGGGTGATTATAAAATACATTTTCGTTAGGTGCACCACGTAGTGTAACAACCAATGGGTTTCCGGCTGCGACCATACCTGGAGGATCTGTGGCGAAACTTAACAGGTAATATCCTTCTGAAGTTATAGTTACTGTTTTATTAACAGGATCTGCTGTTAAGTTTCCATCAAATGTATAACCATAATTACCCGGTGTAGATTCTCTACCTCCTCTGATATCACTGATACTCATGGTACCAGTTGAGTCTAATGTAACATTGCCAGTTATACCTGCTGCTTCGCTTCCGGCCGCCCCAGTATAGGTAACGAACTCTCCAGGATAACCTTTTATGGTTAAAGGAATCGGAGTTCTAAATGCCACTGTGCTTGGCATGTCCACTGTCAATCTCTTGGCGATAATTCTAATTTTCCCAGACCTGGCCAGCTCATTGGCAATATTAAATTCACCGTTCCATAGTGTGATTTCGACTTCTCTGTCCACATCAAGTGGACTGGTACTTACTCTGAAAGTACCTGTTAAACCAGTGGAGGGTATTGAACCAGGACTATATTTGGCTGTTAATCCGTTGCCTGTGTATAAGATTTTTTGATTAACATTAACTGCATACCATTTAAGTACCGACGTAGTATTAGCAACATTAACTGCCCAATTGAGCACAATGTCAGAACCAGCTTCAACCTGATACTTGACTGGAGTTAAAATCCATGTTGGTGATCTTAGTTCTTTGTAAAAACCGCCTTTTTGAGCACTGGTATTAACTTGCCCAGTAAGTGCGTTATCAGCGAAATCGCTGGCAGCAATGGGTCCAGAACCTAATCCGTCTATGGTGATTATTTGACTATTAGCTACAAGAGTCCTGCCTACACCATCTTTCCATAATCTAACTATAATTTTTTTGGCCATAAACTTATTTATTATTAAAGTTAAATGCTATTTTTACTCATCCCCAAATTGTAACCCATGCCCTAGGTTTACGTTCGTTGGAAATAATATATTAATTGGATTGGGCGTATTCACTGATCCGCCACCTGGAGTCGTATACACTGGAGCTCCTGGTTTTACCCAGGTAACATCACTTGGGACTCTAGTGCCATCTGTTCTATTTGTAATTGTACCAATATTACTAGTGCTCTCACTGCCCCCGGGTCCTTCTACATATAGTTTAAATGTATATCGTCCGCCAGGAGTAAACGTTCTATTTCCATAGGTGCTTAAAGAAGCCCCACGTGAGTAACCGCCCATGATACTTTCCTGGGTGGTATACTTGTGCTGTTCATATGGAAACGAAGCTGGTCCAGGGAAATCATCACTGGGTGTTCCGGAAATCATATCAATTCTTAAAAGAGTTATTTCTCCTGACGTTGTCCATCTAAAACTTCCTGTGCTGTCGACGGAAAAGGTTAGTATCTTAGGTGGTGGTTTAGTTGTGGCGCCCGGAGTGCCTCCTGGAGTGCCCCCTGGAGTGCCCCCTGGAGTAGCAGGAACACTACCTCCCATACCAGGAGTTCCTGCAGGATATTTAGTATCAGTATCTGCGTCATAGTCTGAATCTTTAGGTGATATAGCCTGAATCTTAAATGAGCAAGCACTTTTATTTTTGGCAGTGCTTGCTATAAGAGTACCAGATGTCCAATCACCTTTCCCTGTACCCTTTGTGGCTTCGTCGTCACCGTAGGGTTGTCTTCCTTGTACACCTGGAAAAGTGGTTTTAATACCGGTATTGACAATGCGTACTGTAACTGTTTGATTAGATTTCGCAAAACCGGAATGACATACTATAGTACTGAGATTGGGGCCTTGATTAGTTCCGTTATCTAGATTAACAGGGCCCCATAGATAGCCATACGAATTGCTGCCATACATGTGACCACCACCAGCACCCAATGGATATTTTGCGATTCCTTGAACAGTAACTTTACCGTTACTGCCAAACTCTATACCTGTGCCATAAAATTTAGCAGATTGAATCCATGACTTTGAGATATCATAAACATTAGGACAACATGTTTCAAAGTTAACCGGCTGACATTGAGTTGGATCAGTGGGATCAACAGGAGGAACAGATTGCTGCACTTCTCTTTTTTCTAATTTAAATGAACAGCTTCTGCGTGTCATTGATGCCGAAGTTACCCCATTGGCGTTTTTGCTACCAAATGTAGTTTTAGATCCATTATTAATAATGCGTATATTACCGGTCTGTCCATCAGAAAAGATTCCAGCATGTACCACTGCCATGCTGATATCTGATCCCCAGGCATAGCCTTCCTCGTTATCTCCCCAAACCACACCCGATCCATTGACTCTTTTACCAGTGACACTACTATTACCATTTACTATCGACTGTTGAAGTCCAGGAACAGTAACTCCAGAAAGAGTGGTAGTAGTATTATAGACCAATGGACAACAATAAATGAAATCAATGGGAGTACATTGTGTAGTAGGTGAAGGGCCACTAGGATTGAATAACCTTACAGCACAAGAATCGCCGTCATAGCCCAAACTTTGTATGCCATTGCTGTTGGTGCCAGGAAATCCATATTTGTTTCCTAATGGTATAATTTCTATAGAACCAGTTTCGCCGTCGGCTAGTAAACCTGCGTGTACCACCGCTTTTCTAAAATCTGATTTAAAACTATAACCAAAAGTGTTATTACCAAATACCTCACCAGCCGAGCTGGAACTACCAGTGATTGTAGCAATGTTGGATGCATCAGCTGGGGTACTGAAACCTTCTAAAGTAACTTGAGCATAAGAACTAGGACATACATTAGTTCTAGCAGTGCCTTCTTCCTTCTTTAAGGTATAGGCGCAATAAGAGGTTGAAGCATCGGTACTCCTTGAATTGACACCATTGCTAGTACTACTGGGGAAAGATTTTTTCCTACCAATGGATGTGATCTTAATTAATGCTGTTTCGTTATTTGAAACAATGCCGGCATGGATAGCAGCTTGACCCCAATGACTATGTTCTGCGTATCCAAAAGTATTATTACCATACACTGCCGACGCAGCCAATTTGGGTGCTATACTTCCACGCACTGTACCAATATCAGTGGCAAACGCACCATACTTTTCACCACCTTGATCATAGATCATCATACCCTTGGGACCAGTGCCTATAAACAAGAAACTGCCAGTTTGATTAAATGCTGCCGTTGAACAAGCTGTATCATCAATTGGTGGATCCGGATCCACAGGTTTAGGTGGTTGTGTAGTTTGAGTAATAGTCAGTTTAAATGTTGCAGTATTACAGGTTTTAGTATTATCTGTAGTAAACGTCCAGGTATAATTATCAGGTGCTATAGTGTGCCCTTCAGGTAATAGAGTAATTTCTTCTTTACCATCGGGACCTAAGTTTACCCCTTCAACAGAGCTGGTCACACCAGTGTAATGTACTATGTCGTTTTCACGGCCAGTTATAATAACTCTGACTAGTGCACCGGGTCTAAATGTCGAAGCACCGGTGGCACTGGCCACCGTCAATTCTGATCCTGGATTTACTCTAAGAGTAAAGTTCCTTGTAGCTGAACCACCAGCAAACGACATACCTGCTGGCGGGCTAAAATTAAACGTATAATCGTATCTGCCAGGCACCACAAATTGTTTAGGTTCAAAGGTATATGCTCCACCAGAACCTAAGTTAAGATTAGGAATTTCTTGTCGTCCAGTTCCATTGGTTAAACTTCCAGCGGGACCAGTTATAACCACAGACATACCTGCTCCTGGGGGACCATTGCGTATTCCTACAGTGGCAGTGCCACACTGCGTAATGGTGTTACCAACAAATGGAAATGTATTGACTGTGGTTGGGTAAGGTGGTAAAGTTGTAGTACTGGTTGTGGTAGTAGTTGGTACAGGCACTAAAATAGGAGGTTGTGTAGTAACTGTGCCAGTTGGTGGTGCTGCTGTAAAATTACCAGTCCAGGTCAGAACATTACCATTGGCATAACTATATCCTGCGGGGAAATAAAATGTATAGGTATATACACCTGGAGTATAAAATTGTTCAACCGGGCCCAGGTAACTACCGCCGGGATCCAATTTGTATTCGTCTATTAGATTCCCTGCCAGTGTATTAGGTGGTCCTGACTTTTCTACTCGTACTCGTTCACTGTAAGGCCCACCGACAATGGCAATGCTGAAGTCAGTTTTAACGTAATTGGTATACTGTCCGGGTGTGGTGTTAGCTGGATAAATCTTAGGATCGAATATTGTTGGAACTTCCACTGTATCAATACTGTAGTATAATTTTTCAGTTTCGCGCACAGATGTTATTCTAAACAAACCTTGCGTGTTTTCTTCCCACAATAACAAATTAGCGCCAGTATCGGGGTTCTGTCCAAAAATAGAATACTCGCCGGTTTTAGCACCATAAAAGTTCTTAATAGAAATCACAGCCCTACTAGGAATCGGTGTTCGTATATTATCTGGGAAGCCCACAGTGCCTAAACGCACTATACCTTGACCAGCGTAATATTCACTAAGTGCTAAATCCCCAGAACATATTATATCCTCTTGAGGCAACGGATCAGGTGGTTTGATACCTTTTTCTTCTTGTTTTACTACAAAACTATGAGTACCAATGGCCACAAACTGATGCAGCACTACACCGTCAATATCAGTGATAACACCACCAGTGGCCCTCACTGGGGATGGATATTTTACAATAACAATACCGCTGCCACCGTTACCTGCTCCGCCCCATGGGCCACTAAAAGCACTACCGCCACCACCGGTATTAGCAGCCCCGTGGTTACTTGCAGCAGCAAATCCGCCATTGGTTCCTCCTCCGCCAAGGCCACCAGGATATGGATAGTTAGTGCTGTCAGTGCCGCCACCGCCACCGCCATAGTACTTGGCGAAACCAGTGATTTCTTTACGGACTCCGTTACCACCCGCACCATTTGTATTACCTATTTGTGCTGCTCCACCACCACCCCCACCTAGTTCAATAATACCGCGATCAATGAATGTGCACGAATTTGATCCTGCATTAAATGTTTTAGAATTGGTAAGTGCTCTAGCGGCTTCTGCTGTATCAGGACTCGCGGCCACTGACCCAAAAAATGTATCAAGAAAAGGTTTATCTGTGATTAACCAATTTTTATCTAAACAAATTTTTGTCCAATATGCTAGACCACCTGCGTCAGCTTTTCTAAACAATCCATATCTAGTATCACCATTACTGAGAGTAAACGCATTGTTTGATACATAAACATCTTGAATATTTAAAGCTCTTTTCTTGAAAGCTAGCACATCATATCGATCTTTAAATTCGTTAACAAAGTTATCAATGTCATAACATTTGCTGGTACCTACTGCACCAGCGAAACCTTGGAGAGCAACACCTGTACCTGCTAAACGTCCCGAATTAGTTCCACCACCAGATCCGCCATTACCTCCATTGGCCAATCCAGCACTGCCGGCCCCGCCACCACCACCAATGGCAATAAGTTTGTCAAATTTTGAATTTTGTCCATTGGAGACCTGTAATCCGGACTTAGATGCATTAATAATAACTACTAGACCGTTTCCTGATGCACCTGAGCTATCACCCCCGCGTCCAGTAATACCTTTATAGTGTTCGTCAGCTGAATTACCAGCCAGCGACTGATCACCGGTGCTTTTTCCGCTGTCACCTATAAACAGTTTACCATCACCAGTCTGGCATATACCACCCCCGCCACCCCCGCCACCACCGGCCGACGATGACGATCCACCACCGGCACCACCGCCAAAGCCTGCTGTTTCAGCAGGTAGAGCATTTGTAGCAAATGCATAATAAGATTCATCCTGCGTGGTTATGGTACACCCAACTGCCGGGCCTATTTCATTTGTGGGTAATTTTGGTGCATCTAAAAACACCGAACAACCAGTGGAACTAAAACTATTAAATGTTTTTACTGATGTACGCGATCTTGCTGATTCACCTGGATCAGCATCAACTGCACTGAAAAAGATTTTATAGAAATCAGCTGAAGTCACATTCCAATTATTCTGATACGATTCTTTAGTCCAATATGCTAAACCACCAAGATCCGGTAATCTACCTAGTCCATACCTTTTGGTACCGTCTGGCAACGTAAACTGTGTATCAACTGTTAAATATAACTGTGCAATTTTATCAGCTCTAGATTTAAAATCATTGAAATCATTGCTACCACGATTAGCGTTTACAAAATCTTCCATGGTATAACAACGAAATGCAGTTACTTCACTGACTAAACGTATTTTCCTTATACCCTGTGTTATTTGAATTTTTGTTTCTACTGAAGCACTGTATTGTTTTGACTCTAGTACACGTATTCCATCAATGTATAAAGAAGCTAGGTGTTGAGCTCCTAGTTTAACTTTGTAACTATCTGTTTTAGTAAAATTTACATAGTAAGTTCTATTAAAATAATCACCAATAGCAGATCCATTTGATAATTCCCATACACCATAATAATGGAGCCATGGATAGTGCAACGAGTTACGAACAAGTCCTACTGTGATACTAGAAGTTCCACCTGAAGTACCAATGCCGTCAGTGCCCTGCGGTCCTGCACGACCGTAACTACCTTGTCCATTGCCGCCGCCACCAGCTGGATTAATTGAACTACGATTACCACCTGCCCCGCCACCGCCACCGGCTACCAATAGCCCAGTTTTATCTAAAGACAGACCTTTGATAGCTGAAGATCCACCACCGCCACCACCTGCATAGGCTTTGAGTTTATAATCAGGCGAAACGATGTCAGAGCTAAAGAATTTTATTTCACTGGTACCGCCATCTTTGTCACTTAAATAATAAGGTTTATTATCACCAACTGCAACCTTCAATCCTACAGTTCCTGCATTTGGCGGTATACTGATTTGTACATAACCATTGGAAAAAACCAAATTTAAAGCAACTGGGTGTACTGCTGCCCTAATAACAACGTCATTATTGCCATTTAGTACCAATACCGCATTGCCCATACTTTTTAATCGGTACTGTGTGGTTTCTTTATTAAAATATATAGTGTTAATATTTTGATCAGCAAGCGCATTCACTGATTCTTGACTGGCAATTATTTTTCCACCAGAATATTTGTAATCTTCCTCAATGAATATAGAAGTACCACTGTTTGAACCATAATAGTTAGCATTGCGTAATAAAACTAACACCGGGTCTTTAGTGGACAAATTTACCCTTGGTCTATTATCTGTGCTGCCTGGAGGCTGTATCACTGCAATTTTATAATCAGGATTCATTGCACTATATTCTAGTGCCCCATTACCACCTGTACCATAGCCGTATCCACCTAACTCAGTATCTTGCTGAGTTCTTGCCAGGCCACCTGCACCGACCCAAATTTTCCATGTTTCGGTTTTACTTACACTGATATTAGTTTTTACAATACTGGCTCCGCCACCGCCTCGTGTGTTAACACCGCCTTCACCACGACTGCCGCCGCCACCAGCCCCCCATAATTTTACCGTGTAAAGTCCGGGCTTAATGGTAACTTCATATTCCCCGGGTATGTCAAAATAAGTAGGAGGTTCAACAGATTCACTTGCTGCCCCATCACCCTGTACAGAAGAATTAGTAGGTGCTTTACCACCAGCACCCACAATAACTTCAATATTTTGCCCGGCTGTGACCAGGTAACCTGCATCATGAATTACACCACCACCGCCACCACCGCCGGCAATGTCTTGACCGCCGGCACCACCGCCGGCAACCACTAATACTTCAACTTTACTAAGATCGGTCATACTCTATTTTATGGAACAGTTATAGTTAAATCGCTAGGCAAAGATACTCCACCTTGTACATTGTAAACATTTAGTCTAAATGTAACTGTTGTACCTGATGAAATTCCAGCTTCTAAGCTGACAGGCCCTAATGACGTATTAGTGCTGTATAAATCATATATGGTTATTGCAGTGCTGGTATTAAAGGTTACACTGTTTAAGGTAGCACGTACCAGGTGTCTCGCAATACTGGTTCCTGCTGCCACCCAATAATATCTGCCATCGCTGCTGTTTCTGCTGAAACTGGTAATGGTAGGAATAGCTACACCTACTGTGATAGCCAATGTGGTTGTATTGTTGGTTCTCGGAGCAGTACCGGTAAATGTCCAGGAATAAGGCCCAGGACTTAAAGTTGCTACACCTGCTAGTATGTTAAAGGTATATACACCAGGACCGGTGGACGGATTACTTAGTGTAATAGAACCATTGCTTACTGAACCTGTATAGTTAATTATTTCGCCTGGGCTACCAGACACAGTGACATTAACTGCGGTGCCTGCTGGAGGATTATAATTGTCTGCTACCACGGATAAGGTGTAAGGACTGTTGACTCTGACACTGTATGTTGGCCACACAGTATTTTTGCTCTTATTACCAGTAAAGGTCCACACATATGGTGTGGTAGAAGGTGCTAGTGTAATACCAGCTGCTAAATCAACTGTACCCGACCCGGTGGCAGTTGTGCCTGCGCCTACCGTGGTTAATGTCAATGACGGTCCAGGAACACTACCAAATAGACTGTTAACCACTTCAGCAGGTGCACCTGTTATGGTCACCACAATCGGATCGCCGCTTTGAACGCTGGGCTGCGGCCCAGTGACAGCCAATAGATACTTAGGTGTAACATTAAAACTAAACGGGAATGTATAACTAGGATCATTGGAGCCACTGAAATTCACTGTGTAGTTATAATTGCTAGCAGGAAAATTCATTGGACTGATGTCTGCGGTTTTAGTTCCGGTAACATCTAAGGCAAATGTTATTGGTAGCTTGTTGGCTACTCTAGCAGTGATAATTTCAAAATTCGCACCAAACACTGATAGGTTGATAGGATCTTGTTCAACAAATGTAGTGTTACCAGTTACATATAAATTGCTTTGAGCTATAACGTTGGCAGTAATAATAGGTGTTCCACTGGACTTATCACCGGTAAAGGTCCAAGTATGACTGGCTATAGCCATTGATGTGCTTTGAGTAACGTCTATGGCACCAAGACCAAAACCATTCAAAGTCAACGAACCACTGGTATTACCTGTAAAAGTTACAAGTTCTCCATCAGCACCCGACACCGATACCACAATTGGCTGCCCACGACGTACACCTGTTGGCCCATTGTAATTAGCACGCAACTGCGTGGATTGACCTACAACAGAAACATGTGTAGGAGTATTAGCGGTAGCACTACCATCAAATGTCCAGGTGTATTCGCCAGGGTCAAGAGTGATACCCCCGGTTAAATCTAAAGATCTCGATCCCGATGCATCAAGTTGTGCAGTTGACAACATACCAGGATATCTAGTAATTGTAATAATTTCATTTGGAGCACCACTGACTAAAACTGATATAGGCCTGCCGGCAGTGACTGAGCTGGTAGGTGGTGTAACTGCCAGTGTGTAGTTTCTTACTTCCACTGTGACATTAGCCAGGCCTTGTGTGACTTCGCCATCAAAGGTATAGGTGTAGGTGCCAGCTGGCGTATTAACACCGCGTCTAATGTCATCAACAACGGCTGTTGCTGTGCTTGATCCTGCTGAGTCTGGTATTTTAATCCTACTAGGCTGTGCATTATCATTTCGTGTTACGGTAACAGTATCACCAGCTACGCCAGTTACTGACACTGCAATAGGACTACCATTGGCCACAATGCTCTGAGCTAACTGAGCAACAATAAATGATGTGCCCCTGACCGTAAGATCTAATGTAACCACGTTGTTGGTTTTATCACCGTCTAAAACCCACTTATAACGCCCAGAACTGAGACTAACTAAAGGTGTAATAGATCCTGTATAAAAACCCGACTTGTCTAAAACAAATGACCCATTGGTCTCCCCTCTAAAGGTTACGTTTTCAAACGGAGCCCCACGAACCTCTACCAAAACAGGTTGCCCTTCTGAGATTACTGTATTGGTTAGTTTAGCAGTGAAATCAATTGGTAAAATTGTGATTGTATCAGATCTAGCCAGTGGTAGTCCGTCGGACAAGCTACCATTGTATAGTAAAATTTCTATCTTTTCTTCTCTGCCTACTGTATCGGTGTCAATTTCAAAACTACCACTGTTACCGTTTATGACTAGGTTGTTTACACTGCCTACATTGTCCAAGGACAGTCCGGAAAATATATCTGTGGTTCCCGGGAATACTGCGAACCAACTTATTAATGATGCTGAATTATTCTGTGCGGTCCAATTTAATTTTATGGTGCTACCACCTTGAACTCTAGTATTATTAACATCAAGATCCCAACCCGAACCAGCAATCACTTTTGATATGGTGCCAACTCCGTTTTTGGTTGTTAATGTGCCGCGTAGGGATCCGTCGGTAAAATCTTTGGCTGAAATAGCGCCTTCGCCTAGACCTTTCACTGTGATGATCTGTGAATTTGCTAGGATTTTACCGCCTGATTTAAGTCTAACTATGAATTGCTTGGCCATATTATTACTTATGAGTTATAAAAATGCTGTTTTATTGTTTTGAAATTATTTTTCTACAAAACCCAATTTGATCATAGAAAACTCTTAGATAGCCATCTGGGCCACAGGTAACCGCTCCTGGTAAAACTCTTTGTACTTCTTGAGCCAGTACACCTTGCTCTCTACGGTCAAAAATATCGTATTCATAAATGCCAAAACCCAATGGATGTGTATCAATGCGTTGAATGTTTGATTTTAGTCTAATATCGGAGTAATCGCTGGGGTCGCCCCAGGTAACGAAAGGAGGATCAGGCTCAGGTGGTGGACAAACATTATTAACTGTTCCAACAGTATATGGATTTAGTGCATTACTTTGTCTAATGACTTCGTTACCATCGTTGCGTATTACCTTGAGCACCAAAACCTTGCTTGCATTAGTGGAATTACTTACGGTGAACTTATATTCGTATTCACCCGACACTATATACTTAGGAACTCCCGGATATGGAAACGCCTGACTGAACACCGGTGAATGTTCATTTAAATAAGGATGTTTCCACCAAGTTGGTGCTACGCTGTTGTTGACCATAAACTGCGGCTTATTCAATGACGCCAAATAAGGATATTGTCCGGCAGATCCTGGCAATACCGTAGAATAAGTTATAATACCTACGTCACGATCAACTAACCAAGTTAACAATCTCGACGGCTGTCTAGCATAACCCACAGTTATTTGATCTGCTCTTACTATGTAAATATCGCCAGTGACCCAGGTCCAATAACGTGCAATAGCATCATTAGTCATCCCTGCAGGCTTACCCAAAATTTCTATTATAGCTGCGTTCAAGTTCCATGAGATATTAATAGCATCAAAACTGTTAATGATTACAAGATCACCAGTGGCCACAGCCCTTAAATCGGCTGCAAGTGATTCACACAACCCAGCATCACCATAAGTGTCATAATTTTTTTTACTTTTTAATGCTAGGGTATTAGGGTCATAAACAAACATAGTATGCCCGCGCCCACCAGTGGTTTGTGGTACACCACCGACTACCACAAAACTTGTGGCAGGATCACGGGTCCGGTTAAAGTGACTGGAACTTACAAAAATATTTCTGTTAAAATCCCCATTTAGATTAATACGTCCTTCACCATTAGCATCTAATACCACAGTTCGTGCTGGAAAACCTTTGTTAGAAGGCCACATTCTACCTTCATTATACCCATAAGTATCGTAATGCTCACGCGGTTTTGTTTTATAGTTAGCATCGTTGGCCACGTCGGAATAAAATGCAAGATAGAAAATATTCGACTCTTCCGCGGTCATTTGTTGCGCTGGATACGCCTGTGTTAAAGTGCGACTATCCATGCCTTCAATAAACATATGTGTTCCCTTGACACCTCTAAAAGTAGTAGGCTGTCCAGTTTGACTGTTGGGTATATTAATTGCACTACATCCAAATGAAGCTATGAAAGGGGTATACATCGGAGCACTAATTCTTATTGTTTCCCCTGGGTTGCCTGTTATTTTGGCATACATGGTTTCGTTATTCATGTAATCTGCCATGGTGTTATTATTTTTTTCTAGCACCACGGTAAAATTATAAACTTTTTTAACATTAATGATCAAACTAATATTATTACCAGTAGCAGCGAAACCAGAAGAATATGTATAGGTTCCAGGCTGTACATAGGTTATTTTTACTTCACTATTGGTTGTATTCCACCCACCAGAAGAATTTAAATTAACAGTTCCTTGATTTGGATCCGAGTTAGTCACTTGATTAACTTGTACAGCACCAGCGGCGGGGGTATGTTTCCAATTTGTGCTAACCTGAGATAAAGGAAATCCGCCGGTTAGTCTAAAAGTAACTTCTGAGCCTACCGGTATTTCTTTGGTACTGGCATCGATAGTGCCGCCGGTAAGACCATACACATATGATTCGTTGATCGCCTGATAAGTTATGTTTATGGTTAACGTTGTTGTAGACGTAGGACTGGTAATTTCTAATTTATCTGTGCCAGGTGCCTTAACAGCGCCAAGTTCATATGGCATGGGCCATTCTCTACTGCTATTAAAAGTTATAGATTGGGCAGCTCCGCCATTGGTTTTTACCGAAGCAGACACGTTATCTTTGTCAGCTCTGACTACCCATACGATATTTCGATTACTAATCTTGTTTCCGGCTCCTAAAATAACTTTGATGTCATAAGTTTTGTTATCAGCGGAATTAGTGAATAATTGATTTTGCCATTCAGCTTTTGGTGCGGTTTTATCAACCACTAAGAGACTAGTTTCTAAAATTGTACAGTTATAAGGAACATCCACATCCTTGGTAACACCATCAGCATTAAATTTCCAATTTAGCACTGTATTTGTTTGAAGTGTAGCACCGACTGCGATATCTACTAGCAAGTACCCAGCGTCGTCGCTAAAGGCCTCGCCGGTGGTAGCTCCGGTCCATGTAATTTTTCTTTTGCCAACAGTAAATATGGTGACCTTGATTTGAGACCCAAAGGACACTGTTTGTGAACCGCTTACAAATAATCTTAATTCATTGGTTATTAAAAAATCTGCATATATAGGTGTAATTTGTGTATTTTCTGCTTTGTTACCAACAAACGAAAATTTGTACTTAGTTTGCCTTGGTAATAAATTATTTGCATAGCTGACGGTAGCGAAATTGACCACTGCATTACCTCTATTAGCCACAGTTGATTGTGATGCTAATAATGTTACCGTAGATTTTGTTATTGCAGCTTCAAGGTCTTTTAATTCCTGATTGCTTTTCCTACCTTCTGCTTTACCATTGTTGTTGTAATGATAATTGGCATATTCAAGTCTGGATTTCCCACTGGCATCTCCGAACTTGTTAGTGGTGTACGCATGTTCTACATCATAGTTGTAGTCAAAATAGTGTAAATAGTCTGCTTTGGTTAGATTTTCATTAACATAAACAAATTCAACAACTTCATCAGGACTGCCGGACACTGTAAAATTATTTGTTTCTTTATAGAATTTAGTCTGTGTTGAGGGCGTAACAATTAAGTCTGGTATTATAGGCTTGACCTGTACCGTACACTTTACACTTTGAATTAATTTTGTAGATTGATTTAGCTCGCCAGAAAACAATACAACTTCAAATTCTTGATTAGTAGATACAATGCTGGTAGTAATTGTAAATTCACCAATCCTGTTGACTTCATTTTGTCGTTTAATATTAAATGCTGCACCGCGGGTTAATGGACTAATGCCTAATCCAGCATAATTAGTGGTTGTTCCGGGGTTAACAACAAACCAACTTAGTTCTTTAAGATCAGTTTTTTCTGGGGCTTCATATTTAAATGTAAAATTTCCAAAACCACCAATTTTAACTGTAGAATCAGGATATAATTTCCAGTCTCCTAATGTTAAATTAACAGTTACTTTGTAAAACCTATTAGGTCCATTCTCTAACAATGCCGGAGCATAATTATCAAAATTAAATTCGTATTCATATGTTCCAGGTACAGGATAGGTATAGCTAGCATCTGCCCATGTTCCATTGGCTGCAATGGTCTGTGGGGTACTTATCAAATATGGATTAGGGGTCCAAGGGGCTGCAACTGGAAAATTATCAAATGCTCGAAAAGTTTTTTTAGCTGTGAACGTAGAATTTGGTGCTGCATCAGCAACATTTATAATAATAGCAGTATTAGTGGTTGTAATATAAGATCCAGTGGCATCACTAACAGGTAAAATCCTTGGATTATACCTAGGATAGGTACTGGTATCTAGTATGTTTAATTCGTTTGAAACGTAAAAACCACCGTCATAGGTTTCATCTATACTGATAACGATCTGGAAACGCTCAGTACTGAGTTCAGTAATTGCATCAGTTTTAATTGTAAATGTAAAACTACCACTGTCAGCAGTGATAGTCCACTTAGTGGCGCCTACAAAATCATCAGCGTTTGTGGTAATATGATGTATAAATGCATACAGTGTTAGCCCGCGTCTGTTGACAATGGTATAGGTCACTGTTCCTACTTTATTTGTAGTTTCGTCAAATGAACTAGGGGTAATTGCAACTGACCCTATGCTTACAGGCAAAGGCGGATAACTTGGTAAAGTAAGTGGCGGTCGTTCTATCTCTATCTCAGGAGTTGGGACAATTATTGTACAACCAAACTCGTCCTGGATTTGCTTAAGTGATAATTTAGTATACCCAGGATAAGGAGTCCACGACGGTAAAGTCATCTTAGGTTCTGCTTTCTAATTCGGCTACTTTCTGTTCTAGGGCCTTTATTGATTCTACCAATAAAGGTACCATTTTTTCATAATTAACTGCTAGGTATCCAGTTTCACGTTCAATAACAGCCTCGGGCTGGATTGTTTGAACTTGTTGCGCCAACAAACCTACTTCGTTGATCAACGGATCTTTGTATAAATCTTCAGAGTTCCAGTTAAATGTAACTCCAGAAATCTGTTTTATTTTGGTTAATGGATCTTCTATGGGTTTAATGTTAGTTTTTAGTCTAGCATCACTACTGGTAAAGGCTATAACATCGCCTTCGGCCTTAACATCGCCATTGCCTAACACTGTTAATACCTTACGATTGGTCTGCGAATCCAATGGAGTCAAATAAAGTTCTAATCTTGTTGGCTTAACTGTGGGAGACCAATCTCCATCACATCTAAAAACAAGGTATCCTTGATAGTTACTAATTACCGAACCATCAAAACCATGTGCAGCCAATGCCCCAATGGCATCATTGGATTTAAGTGCTAACATACTGTTAGAAGTACCACGGGCTCTTCTAAAATTAATGGTGCTAGCAATTCCAATTGAATCATAGGCAGGCCTGTCGCCATAAGCATCTACTACAATTCTAGTGCTGCGCCCATTGAGATCATCGTCGCCGTGTATGTGCAGACCAACTTCCTGTCCATTACCAGACACCTGCGGAAAGTTATTAAAGATTCTTAAAGTGGTTTTAGCATTATTAACTTCTAATTTGCCGGCTGCCGGCGTGCTACGCCCAATAGCATGGTTTCCAGTTACTGGTGTAACACTCATGCCCTTTACACCAGCTACTCTAAATGGTGGAGCTCCGCTGTCCTTTTGTACAAACACATTGTAATGAACATTCAAACTGCTGGTATTAAGTTCGACTCCGGCTCCGCTGTTAACAAACTCTTCGCCGTTATAAACTTTTAGAACTTGATCTACACCATCGTACCATAATTGTCCTTTAATCGGACTGGGTGGACTAGTCTGATTTGAAAAATTTTCTAATAGGTGGACAAGATTTTCGTTAAGACTTTCACCATAACCAGCGTAGTTTTTACCAATTAGTGTTAAACTGGTAGTAACTACATCTGCTGTTCCTTCTTCAATTGTAACTAGTCTATCGCCGTTGCTTAAATTAATGTGATAAGGCATCTAACTCTCCGCTTAGTACAGTCCTGTAAGGTTAGTTAGGCTCTGTATTCGAATGGTATAATCAATTTGTATCAGTCTATTCAATGATTTTTGAACAGGGTGAAAAATTACATGGGTCAACAACTTGCCTACTCCAGGTGCTCCACCCAGATCCCAGGCTCGTACCCCAAGCTCATCAAACACAAACTGACTATCTAATGTATTGGCATTATCAAAAGCAAATTGTCCTTGTGGTTCACCATAATCCAACAAGCAGGTTATAAGTACATCTGAATAAACTGTGCCTGGCACATGTCTAACTTCCATTTTGTTTCTTGCAGGATCTAAATTTTGTACAGTATCACCTACATCTACTGATTTATGAAAGGTATAATTGTATAAACCTGAGTTCTGCGTATTGGTGTTAGGTGGCAAATAGGCAATAACACCGGTATTATTGATGCTGGTCCCACCTCGACCAAAATGCATTTCTCTTATAAAGCGTCTGTTACCAGCTAGACTAGCTGCCAGGCTTTCGCTGATGTTTTCAAAGTGAATAGCATTATGTTGATCAACAAAAACTTGTTGACTTTCTGGGTCAAAAATTTTTACATGTCCTGTTAGTTTAATTTCTGCATCATGTTTCATAATTAGGCGCGACCTTGAGTAATAATTTCACCTGTTTCTGGATCGTGTATTTTAAAAAAACCTTGTACATACAATCCGCCATTTTCATCAGGCGCGGTATCTTCTTGGGGTTCTTGATCTTCAGGCTCAATATTTTTGGTATTATCAGTATTTATCATGCTAAAATCCTGCAAAAAAAGTTGATCATTCTTCGTAATAGCTGGTTATATTAGGGAACAATGCATTTTTGTTTTGTACATTTAAACCATATAATATGATAACCGCTCCGCCACCGCCGCGACCACCAAATGGACTTAAACCTGAGCCCAGTGATCCGCCACCGCCTCCGCCACCATATAGTCCTCCTTGTGCACCACCAAGGTAATAACCATTACCATTTTGACCGCCACCACCGTTGCCAAGTCCATGACGACTTTCTAATGTACCTACTGTTCCACTTTCGCCGCCAATGGTGCTGTAAACTAATCCAACACCGCCTCCTCCACCACCACCATATTCAGTGGTTGGATTATAGCCTGCGCCGCCGCCACCTGCACCATTTAGCCCGTCGGCGCCATCAGTGTTGGTTATTCCGCCGGCTGCACCATTGGATACCCAGCTGGCTGCTCCACCGCCTCCGCCACCATTTAGACCACCGGCACCACCTACACCGCCGTTGTCACCGGTATACATGCCACCCTGACTGCCTTTAACCGTTTGATCCCCACCGCGTCCGCCAAACCCGCACACAGTAGAATTATTGTTAAAGTAACTGTCACCACCGTTTTGACCTGCTGATGCATAAGGAGCTTCCCCGCCGGCCCCTACTGCTACAGTGTAAACATTGCCAGGCACTACAGTGAATTGATTTTTCCAACCTACACCGCCCCCGCCGCCGCCGGAACCACCATTGGCTCCATAACCGCCTCCACCACCAGCACCAATACAAATTATATTAATCTTGGTAATGCCAGCTGGGCAGGTCCATGAATATGTTCCCGGGGTTCTGTAAACTTTTGCTCTAAGCGGATATGGATCTGCAACTGTGTATACCAATGGGCGTAAATATTGAACATTAATGGCTGCCCCAGATGGAACAGTTATGTTATAAGTAATACCGGTCACCACTGGAATATTTCTTCTTATTACTGGTGCTGGATTGCCTTTGATTCCACCAGGGAAAACATAGTTACTAAATGTTAAGTCGGCGCCATTGGTACCGCCTAGATATTCTTCATAATAAGTAGGCTCAATGGCATAAATCTTGGTTTCAGTAACAGGCGTAGTGAACTTATTGTTCCAACCATTGCCTGATTTAGTTTTGATTCCGCCAACTTTCAATCTAATTCTTGAAGTATAGGTAGTGGTAACCAACTGATCATTATCATAAGTGTAATGAGTAATAGACACATTACTTCCATCAATGGTCCTGCTGCCTGGAATTAAATCGTATTGCGTTTGTGCTACACTTTCTAAATTAGGACTTATTAGTCCAATAGCAGCCGAGCTAGTAACAGTGGTGAACACAGGCCCATAACCCGGCTCTCCTGTTTCCCAACCATTTACCCAAGTTGGATTAGATCTTACGCCATTGGCACCACGTGCCGTTACCTGAATAGAACTAACTCCCAATGGTACTGTAATTGTGGTATTAGCTGTGTACGTATTAGATTCAAGTGCATAACCTGAAGGTACTGTTAAGTTAGCGATGGTAAATGATTGTGGGGGTACCGGTAAATCAGGTGCTGCTGTAGTTACGCCTCCACGTAATTCAAGTTTTACATGACTGAAATATATTGCTTCGTTAAACTGTGATTCGTCATGACCTAAATGAACATTGGCTACAAATACGTTGGCTGTGTGACCTACCCAACCAGTATCAAATCTAGTATATCCATTTACAGTTTCGTTGTTACCGTATGGAGCATAGCTATAGTTTGTTCTTGTAAAATCAGCTGTAGCAAACAAGTTGGCAGTAAACACCGGTGCACTACCAAGATTCTTGGCAACGCGAGCGTATACAGTATTATTCAGTGTTACAACACTTACTTCACTATCTAGACTATCTACAAAATGCATGAAGAAACTAAAACGAAATTCAGTGTGTACGGGTAAATCATTTATAGTCAACACATAAGATCCAGGATCAGGGCCATGCATGTTTATAGCACCAAAACCTGTTACATTGGTCATATTATAGTTTGAGCTCTTAGACCAGTTACCAACATAACTGGCCGCTGTAGTTCCTTCATAATAAAACCCTGGTGTAAACACTGTGGTAGTTGGCGTAGCAATAAACTTGGTAGTTGTTGATGTAGTTGATGTACTGGTAGTGGTATACAACGGAGCCACATTGGTACTTGGGAATGATCTTCCGGTTCCCCAAATAATTCTAATGGCGCCGTCGCCGCCGTAACCCATGGTTTCATCGCCATTGTTTAGAGCTGCACCTGCACCGCCTGCACCAAAACGTCCTCCGGCTCCGCCGTATGATCCAGATGCACCAGCTGTTCCACTTGATCCGCTGATACCTGAGCTTCCTGCTGCACCACCGGGGCCGCCGGTATCATTGCCGATAACTGCTGCGCCGCCGTTACCATTGGTCCCTGAGCCAAAAATTCCAACTCCACCGCCTCCACCACCTTGTGCTACCTCAGCATTTCTATTTCCGCCTGCACCGCCACCTCCTGCACCACCTATGCCGGATGTGCCAGCTTGAGCAATACCAGTGGTTCCTAAATGACCTGGTATTATTCCACCACCTCGTCCACCTTGTCCACCTGCACCAGTGTAGCCACCTGCACCACCACCGCCTGCACCAGCCAATGGATAAGACGCTCCACCAGCACCACCAACACCGCCCCCAGCTGAGCCATGGGCGTTAGAAACTGCAAATGTACCACCAGCACCACCAGTGGATTTACCACCAGCGCCACCATTGGCAGAGAAAATCAATGTAAGTGATTTAATTAGCTGTGTGGCTGTGCCACTGGCTCCGGGTGCTCTACCACCTTCGCCAACAACTACTGTGAATACTTGGTTTCTAGTAACTGCAATACCATTGATCCAAGCCAATGCTCCGCCGCCACCGCCACCGTTAACAGATGCTCCTACTGCACCAGCACCACCACCACCGATACCAACTACACTGATAGAACTTACATTAGCAGGTACAGTCCATGAATATGACCCTGGTGCTGTAAATTCAATTTCGCCGGCCGTTGCCGGCGGGACCGGTATCGTATAATCAGTATTATATAAGGAACTAGCTCTAGCTGTACTTACATCTTCAACAGTTGATCCAGCTGGATGTACTGTAGCTACACTGGTACCATCGTAACCACGTCTAATCTGTCCTAGCGTATTACCTGTTTTGCTGAAGTATGCTATGCGTTCACCATTAACCTGTATCACACCCGGAATTACGTTTACAGTGGCACCACCCGAGGTCACCACTGTGGGCGCCGTTAATTTGGATCCATCGGCCACTGATATGTTTGTGGTAAACAATAATACAGGTGAAGTAAATGTAGTGGTTGTAGCAGCACTAAAAGCTGTGCCAGTGATTACATTAGCAAAATCTTTAAACATTCTGAAACCATCTGTGGCACTGGTGTGTACCTTAATGGTTAGCGTGTCAAACACTCGCCCTGGAACAAGTTCTTCGGGAGATCTTGTTAGCAATTCATCAACAAAACTTCCACCTGTTACGCGAATATTTCCTGCACTGATACCCACATTAGATCCAAACGTGTCACCTATTAATATAGTATCGGGATCTACAATAGTACTAGATACATAGGTACCTACCGCGGCCAAGCCTGGAACTAATTTAACCAATGATTTAGGAATATCATTGTTACCAGGCTTGTTAACATAGAAAGACATGATTCTATCATTGGCATTAGTGTAAAACGCTTGGTCGGTAATTTCTGTAACAGCGCCAAAGTTAAATTGATCGCCTGGGTCCATGTAGTAATTCACCACATAACCGCGCCCTTGATAACTTAACAGTGTGTTGAACTCGTAGCCGGTATTAGGTTGCCATTCTTTAACCACACTGGTGTATCCAACACGATCAAACTTAATGGTTAACTTGAGTTTTCTTACAGTTCTATTTTCTATTATAGGTACCAGTACCGCAGCTTGTGTTTCTGTTTCGGTGGGCAAAAGACCCATTGGAGATTTAGCAACATCCCAACCTACTCCGTTGTAAATCCAGGCTTTGTTTCCATACTCAAAATATTCACCATTCGCTGGGTTAGATGGGAAAGCAAACTGAACTCCAATACTATAAAATTTTGGCACAGCAGCGATAGGTATTAAACGTGAACGGTACAAATCAAAGGAAATTGAACAATAAGCATCGGTGCTATTATCAGTAAAGCCCGAGTAGTTTTCAATACCATTGGATTCACCGCATTCAGGGATACCAACCAAGATGTATGAACTATTGGTCTTAAATTCATTTGTGGTAAATGTTCCACTGGTGCCCCCACAGCGAGTAATCTGATTTGTTAATTGAGCACTCAAACGATTTAATTTAGGATCTCCACGAGTATGCAATACTATGATATGGTCAGAATTTGTACTGGCCATGCTAAATGCCAATAACTCGGCTTGAATGGCATCTGTTTCTAATGAATACTGTTGAGTTGAAACTAGAACACCATCGGTCCTGCGTATCTTATGTAGTATATAACCATTGCTGGTACCGGACCAAATAGCAGTGGCGCTACCAGTTTCACTTATACGATAAAGCCCTACACCGGGACCTGTGTTAGTATCGCTTCCTCCTTTAGAAACTACTCGGAATCTAAAAACTGTGTTATCAATGAATTTATTTCCGCCACGCCCAAATATTTCTAATTTTGGAGCTGTTAGATAGTTTTCGCCTGGGTTTACAACCTCAGCTTGTATGATACCAAACTTATATAAAGGATGGATCACTGTGTTAACAATGGCTGCATTACCAGTTTGGTTGTCTTGTCTGCGTAATAAAACTATCGGAGCAGAAGATTCCGCATCGGTCTTGTTAAAGTAGTTATATCCGCCATTGGCTATTTCAATTTTGTCTACATGATAACTATGATTATTGATCCAATCTTGGTATATTGGCTGTGTCAGTAAGGTTTGATCAATAGGCTCTTCGCCAGTTGGTGTTCTAAAATCTCTCAACTTAGGTACCCAAACTGCTGGTACATCAAAGTCGGTTACACCAAGCTGTAAAGGATCCATGTCTTTGTGTGAAAGTTTGTATTCACGTATTTTAGTTCTATAAGGTTTGACTTCGTTGATATATTCAGCAAAGTTTTTCTGTCTGTCCTGCACATATCCAGGAACCTGCTTCAGTCCATTGACATGATGATTTACTGCAATAAAACTAGTCTTAAAGAACCAATCAATGTATTTTTGCTCACCTAGTATTAGATCAATTGTATAGTACAGTACTTTGTTCCACTCTATTGCTAAATCGTCGACAAAGACATTTTGCTTAAGACCTTCTAGTACATATCTGAATTCTCTGTTAACGTCATAATCAAACCCGCGGCTGTCGAATTTTTCTGAATCGAAACCCAATGGTTTATAAAATTCGTCAGACAGTTGAATAGTACCAAAATTTAAAGCAATAAGCTCGGGTACTAGCTTACCTTCGCTCAGATTATATCTGTAAAGTTCAGTGTTACCCGGTGTTATTTCAATGTCAAATAAAAAGTTCACTGTACTATCAAAATAAGACTCTGTGTTTAAAATTTTAACAATATCGCCAGGTTTGAACTCGTGTTTTAACAAATCAGCAGAAGTGTTTAGCACATAATTAGGCACAGTATCATTGGTTATCCCTGGTGCGTACCATTGTACGAAATCCCAAAATTTGGCTACTTCATAACTTTGTCTACGTAACAGCACATATCCATAATAATCATAAACAGTAGGACTGGTACCTCGAGACACTGACTTAATAAAGGCATATCTGTCACTAAAATTATAATCGGGAATACTAGGTGATACTTGACCTTTAATAATCAATCGTGTTTCATATATAGACCAATATCCGCCCAAGGTTCGATCGTAGAATACATACACTCTGGTGCCGTTACTTGGAACTATGGTGCTTAAATCTTCAAAAGAAGAAACTGAAACGTCATACCAATTTTTCTTAGGAACTTGTTTGGCATAAAAATTATCTGCATCGCTGCTGATCAAATTGTAAATTCTATTAGCCAAAGGATAACGTAGTAGCACAGAATTTACATATTTTACAATGTTTTCTCTTGCTTTTAATTGATTAATAATCACGCTTTGACGCGGAAATGCCTCGATACCATAACGACGCATGGTAGGCAGTGTAGGATCCGGCACTGCGTTTTCATAACGATCAACAGCGGCTAAACTGTCTATGATCTTTTCTTCTAGATAAGCAGGTAAAGCACTCTTAGGATTACCTTCTTGTACCAAAGCAAAATTGCTGTGTACAATGTTCTCGGTGATTTTCCGTTTACTGCTAATATAGACTACCGAGTCCGAACCATTGAGAAATTGTCCTACATTGTATAAAGCTACAGCATTATCTTTTAGTGCTACTAAGAATGGAATATTTTGCGCGATTGGGTTTCTGATAACTTCTTCAAGCCCAGCGGTGCTGTGACGCTTATTTTTATTACGCTTTAGACTGCTGCTACGAACCCAGAAGTAATATTTACTTTTGAAACCTGAACTGCTGAGATCGATTACAACCTTTTCGCAGTAAGCTGAATCATCTGGGTATAAAGGTACTCCGTCTAGGCCTAAACGTACATGTACACTGGGTATATTATCACTTTCTATCCATTCGTATACTTCGACCTGGCTTCCTGGGAACAGACGTCCCCAATTATTTGAACGATATATTAAATCTCCATGTTCATAGTTAACGAATCTACAATTGTCTAGATTCCACCAATATACGCCTAGTTTTTCTGGGCCCCAGAAACTATGATCGTCAAAACCAATTTCGATATTCTCTGGACTATATTTGTTATACATGGCTGGGTCAGCACTGATCGTATAATCCAAATCTTGTAGTGCTGTACCTAATATACGTCCTTTAGCCGGGTCATAGAGATCCAGTCTAGTCAAAATTCTTTTTTGTTTGTGACTGAAGATGTAGAAATTGTTGGCACTGTCGATGTCAACAATTTTAGTTTGTTTTCTAACACGATGAAAACGATACCTTGGGACCACTGTAACTTTTACTTCAGAAGTCACTGTGGCTACATTACCTAAGTTAAAGTTAGCACGAGCACCTAGCAATTTGGCTTCAGTGCTATTTTTAATAGTTTCTTCGAGATCCTCAATGGTAACTGTTTTATTATCAAGTACCACATTTTTATAATAAGCTAATTCGTCTGTGGTGGGTTTTCTATTAAGGTACAGATAGAAAAACTTATCTATTTGTATTTCTACTTCTTCCTCATCATCAACTTCTTCAATGGTCCAATAAAGATCTTCTTCGTCATTGACACTGGTAACCGAAAACTTAACTTCATCTCTTATGTCAGCAACAGTGAATACATCAATTTGATCAGTTTCTTGATTACCACATTCCATTGCTAGAATTTGATATTGTGAATCATAGCTTACGGTATTAATAACCGATTCGGTATTTGCATAGCTGACAATTGTTGGACGCAAAACTTCCCAGTGGCCTAGACCATTATCATCTAAGAACACAAGGTCGTTATTTAACCATCCATGCTTAGGTTTAGCATCTCTGAGTTCATCATGAGTTTCAAATCTCAATGGTTGAAAATCAAGGTATGCCCCAGCGAATTCTCTAGTGTTAAACTGAAGGAATCTAGTAGTTTCAGCGGTCCCTTGTACAATCACTGTGCGATCAGTTACTGCAATAATCCTATGAATGCCATTAAATAAATCATTTGTATATTTTACAAAAATTAAGTCGTCGACATTAAGGCTATGGTTATGATCAAAAACAAAACTGTATCTGTCGCTTAGATCAGGTTCGATACCAGTGATTCTACCGATGTTAAGAAACAGTCTGTAAACTTGCCATTCTTCATTGAAATCTTTAGCGAACCAAATCTTGTAGCCAGTGGTATATTTGTCTTCGTCAGCTGGGTTAATAGTGAATTTAGTTGCATCAAAAACTATTTCATTAACTTCGTTCTCTAACACATACCCTGCCGATATCACATCATCTTCATAGGTTATTTGTGTGGACAGGTTTTTGTCTCTAATAACATTTTTAATTGTTGGTGCTAGCACTTCTTCAACAAGTGCACGGTAACCGTCTTGATCTGGGAAAATTGGATCAATATTTAAGTATTTGTTCCAATTCATTAATTTAGTTGTATCAGCTATATAATCACCATTGGCAATAGCTACTTCGCGCATGGCATTAATGTACAACTGTAAACGATTTTGTCTATTCCATTCTACTCTAGGATCTGGCACAGAATTTTCATTGGTCAGATCGTTGTTAGTAGCAGTAGGCAAGACCCAGATTATTTTAACTTTGCGTGGTAAGCTGAGTCTTAGTTGAGTGAGATTTTGTTTATAATTAGTGATGTCTGTATTGTTTCTAGCATCATATAAACCATGATTAAGAATCACTATGTCTGCATCTATACTGTCAGGCCAGCGTCCATTTGCACCGTCCCCAAACAATATGTCAAATGATGACGAGCCCCCCACTGAACGAGTGGTGATAGCCATGTTAACATCTTGATTCAACGCTTGGTAAATTAAATCGGATGGTGGTTCATCTACCCTATTAATTTGTAGATTGAGTTTACTTAAACTGTTGGTAGGCAAACCGTCACTATTATACAATTCTGTTGGATAGGGTACACAGGCGGTACCATAGTCAACAAAGGTTGCACTTAACGGATCATCAGGATCGCCGGCATCCTCAATTGAGTAAAATAATGTTTCTGTATTATCTATACCGGTAACCGAGAATTTTAGCACACGTTTTTCAGCATTGTTAATTGCCGCTGCAATATCTTTGACCAGTCTTGAGTAAACTGCATTGGTCATAAGTGCATCAGTGGGCTGCGGTACCTCTATATCAATTGATAATTGTTCAACTGGTAATACCGATGTGATTACAATCTTAAACGGCTGACCGGTAACTAATGTATCAATTTCTGTGTCAACCAATGAGCTAATACTTAATTGACTTTCACTACCATCAGCAGAAATAATTTCATATTCTACTTCTTCAGCATTTAGTAAGGATCCAATATCAAAAGTCAGTTTGCTACCTATTGTGGTTGGATCAAAAACCAGCGCATTATCTTCGTTTTTGGTACGCATCATGTAGGAACTTTCGCCTACAATTTCCACACTATAGCTGAAATCTTCCACTGCACTAATTGTATATGCTACAAGGTCACTGGGTTTCTGACCGCACATGATACCGTCGCCAAAAATTTCAATCTTTACTAGACGATTTTTATCTTCAGCAGCATTTATATTTTGTTCATTGCGATTTAAGAAAATCTTATTGTCATAATCGTAAGGTCTTGTATAAAGCTGATTAGGATAAATTGCAGTAATTTCTTCGTAATCAGGTTTATTACCAAAACCTAAGAATTCAAAAATCAATGGATTACGTTTGATGACCGATTCAGTCATTGGGAATGTTATTTCTGGATTGGCATCAATGCCCCCAAACACACCTATTCTAGCTCCCCATTCTTCGTAGATCTCGATGTCATTGTCTATATTATCAAAGTTGCCTCTGGCTAGGCCGTCAATGGCATTATATGTTCCTTTGTCTTTGATATAACCTTGATAAAATTTAATTTGACTGGTTTCATTAAGTCCAAGGTCAGTTAAGTTACTTCTGCTACGATACCCTATCAAGCTGTTACTGAACTTGATAAATTCTTCATCCAATGGCAAAGCATCAACGTCGTAAATGTCTTTGCCTCTAGATGCCAATTGTGCAAAGTTAGGAACAATACCAGACTCTACAATAGTATCTAATTCTTTCCAGTAATTTAAATTGAAAATTTCTGCGGGATCAATTTTTTGAATTGCACTGTAAAGTTTATCTTTGTAAGTTACGATGTCGCCCTTGTTGTAGATTTTGTTAGCCACCCACATATCAGCAGCAGCAGAAGTGTAGACAAACCCTGGCGGTGTCAATGTACCGTCCCAGTTGTCAGTTTTACTACCTGTCAGACGCATTTTATACTGTCTATTGCCTAACACAGGATTGTAAATAGTATCCTCAAACATGGTTTTATTATCAAAAACTAACACATGTTCAAACTCTACAAAATTAACATCTACCAATGCAATAGTTTGACCGCTTACAGTTGAAATAGTAGTACGTTGACCATCGCGTAACACAGTAAAGTCACTTGGTCTAATGCTGTTAAAATTGGCTCCCAACAGTCTACTTTGATAAAGCTGATTGGTTATTTCATCGACATAGTTTTCGTTTACTTGAATGTTTACACGATCTATAACCGGACTTAGTATAAGAATATTTCCAGTTTTCCAGCCTTGTGCACACCAAGTTAAAAATTCTCTAGCACTTAGTATCCAATCACGTGCAACTGCTAATATTTTATCATAGATATCAAACACAAATCCTTGTGCAACCAAGTAACGTTGATATCCTACTAGGAAATCAACTACTTGCTGATAACTGCTGAACTCGTAGCCATAAGGAATTATAATCTTCTCAGGTCTGAATTCTGTAAACACCGTAGCACGTTTATCTAATGCTTCTATGGTATAACTTTTTCCTGCTATTTCACTAGGAATAATAGTAAAGTATGGATAACGCTGATCGTAACCTGTTACAGTAAAGCCATCGCCACTCCGCTCAATGATCACTGCACTGTACACAGCACGATCCACTGGAACACTTTTGTTTAAATGTATGCTAAAGTTTTCATCTGGAATCAGTACAGATTCAGCAGCACTGCTGGGAGCGAATTGCTCGGCAAACACGTTGAGATATTTCTTGTCGCTGAATCCACCTAGCTTGTGAACTAAATTAACTTGTGTACGATCCAATATGTTTCTTAACTTTTTAATTGGATCTACCCCAAGGTTAACCAGATAAGCATGGATCCAATTTAAATATCCAACTGCGGTTATAATAGTGTCGCCGTCTGCTTCACCATTGATTTTAAACTCGCGCATGGCTGGACGTCGTCTGGTCTCTGCGTAGGCATATTGAGTAACATCGCCAATGGCGAATCGACTGTAACGATAATGATCAATGTTTTGTGCAAAAAATCTAGCCGGCTTCAACAGCGCCATTGCACGTACTAAAGAATAAGCAAATTCACTGCTACGACGCCATGCAGTTTCAGCAGGACCGTGATCGCCTATTACAAAATTTCTACCAAAAGCAGTAGAATCAAATTCTGCCACCATTAGATCGTTAGGACTGATAATATTGCCACTTAGATCTACTGGAACTAATTTTTCAAATCCTGGTCTACGGAACCAAGGGACCGGCATTGAATTAGTACTAGGATCTTTAACTATGCCTCTAGATATACTGTTTATGAGAGCTGCACGTTTAGCAGGTTCAGTCCAACTATATTTAGAATCCCACCATTGTGGTTTAATCGTATGTCCTAACATCTCCCATGGGTGTGTATGAGGACGATCGGTGTCATAGTATAGTTTAAAGATGCCTCGCCAGTGTCCTGGTAGGGTAGCCCCTTGTTCATTTTTACAACGACTATAATTAAAAGTTAGCGAGTTATCTTTATCATATTCGTCATTGGCAGCATAATTGAGATGATTAAAACCTATCCATTTTAAAAATTCAGAGTTTACTACCTGATTGTATTCTGTAAGAGTATATTCAGTTTGTCTGAAATGCCCAGGGATGATACTATATATGTCAAAAATTTCAGGATTATATTCAACCTTGATATTGTTATAAATTCGTTTTTCAAACTCTAACAATATATGATCACGAATGTCATTAAATGCTGGTGTTAAACTACCATCATGGCCTTGTATTACATACCCGCCGCCGATGCCCTGTGTATCGTCAATAATCTTAGCTGGTTGGTATCTGGGATACATTCCTAATTTGGTAGGTGTTTCAGGAATGTAACTACCTGATGTGTCTCGATAAATTCTTACTACAATTTTGTCATCTACTGCTAACTTTACATGAGGCTTTAACTCTAAGAAGTTACCATTAACCACACAGTCGTCGTTGTTATACAGCAGTGTAGTGTTATGATATACTAGATAGGCACGTACTTCACCACTGGTTAATCCTACTAAATCATAAACAACGGTAGCTGGATTTAAAACTGTAATCACCATTTGATCGCCAGTTTTACCATGAGCTAACATGTCGCTGTAGTAGAATCCAAAGTCGTTAAGATTTTTATCTTTATTAATAGTCTGTATTGCTCTATCTAGTGTAGCTGGAATATTATCTACACTGGCATTGGGATCATTACTTACTATTTCTAATAATTTATTTTTAAATCTTGTGTATTCTCTACGAGCATGATCAATACTGCTCATTAAGTTAGCTTGCTCGTCAACTAAGAATGCTGCACAGTAAGTCAGTGGCGCACTATGTTGTAATATAGTGCCTCCGCGATTATTACTATCAAATCTATTAAGATTATTTTTCCCTAATGGGTCTCCTACTAGTGCTCTTATATTTTGAGCGACTCTTTCATAATGTCCACGCATTTGACCATGCGTTAAATATGTTACATCTTGGTTATCGTAGTTGTATTCTAAGTTTTGCGGAATTTGATAATAGGCGCTGCTGTCTGTAGGACCCGAGAAAAGTATATCTATTCTATCGCCTGGCTCAAGATATCTTGGATCAACAACTATGGCATGCCTTGCACCAAAAGTCTGATAGCTCCAAATTGTAGCATTAGGGCTTCTAGATGTCACATACTTGTTGTTAATAAAAACTTTTATGTTAGGTTCTACGTCGGCCAATAAAGATTCTGGGCGAGGTTTTACCCCTAGTTCAAAATAACTTGTATACCCGTCATAAACATGACTGCGATGTTGCAGTTGGTTAGTAAAATCTAGAACGTAATTATAAGGATTGTAAGATTTGGCTTCGTTACTATTTTTTATAGTACTTTCTAGCACAGCTAATGCATAGGTTCCACTGTTAATATAATTTACCAAATTATTCAGTACGGCTGTGTCTAGTTCAGTCTGCGTCGGGTAACGACCAAGATAAACATTATAAATGATAGTAATTTCATTTTCTAAAAGTTTAGCTGAGGCCGATGTGTTTACTGTGTTTGATACACGAGTACCCACTAGAGGTTTAGGTTCATTATGTCCAACTGAGGACCATACGTTTAATTTAATACAATCGGTGTCACCGAATCCAGTATTCTTACGTATAAATCCGGTATTAATATTTTCGGTTACTAGCGTTTGATTGCCATTGATAAAAGTTTTGTAAGTAAAAGTATCTGTATCGTAATTATTAATAAAATTGATATCGCCTACAAAACCTGCTGCTACGCCATAACTTAAAGGAAATCCTAGTACTTCATCAGGAGTGCTGCTACCATGTACATAGGAAAATATCTTGGTACCTGAAAAAGTACTTTCAGAATAAGTTTTACTTTCGTTAGTTGATGCCACACCATTGACATCAAACATACGAGTTCCCAATGAAACATTGCGTATGGTAACTGGTGTTGGTCCAAGGAACACTGCATTATTATCTAAAACAATATCAAACAATGGCTCTTGATTTGGCTTGGTTTTGGTTTGTGCTCTTTGCCACTCATAAAAAATGTCAACATATGATGTAACTGGGTCAATGTTGAAAAAAGAATCTAGATAAAAATCGCTACCGGCATTTATACCTTTATAGTTTGGACCACCGGTAACAAATACACTCCGATATGGGCTAACCGTGTCAATTTCAATCAGCTCTATTAGACCATAATTTACTTTAAGATTATTTAAACCGTTAACTGCTACAGTAAGAGGACGATCCAAAATCAGATTGTTTACATCTAATATGTTAACAACAGTACCTAGTAATGTGCCATTATTTAAAAATATGCTATCACCGACACCAACGTCGGTACCAAATGTGGTTGCAGCCAATGGGTCAAGCCCTAATAATTGTGGTGAACCCACATATCCAGTTACTTTACCAACCACAGTGGACCTAAATGTAGTAGCACCTGTTTGATCTTGATAGCCAAATCTATAAATTTTCTTTCTAACAGCGGGATTATCGTCAGATTGAAAAATCACTGTGCTACCCGGTATGATTTCATAATCAGGCAACATGATGTTTAATTCATAGTATGAACGACCTCTTATCTGGGTAGCTGCTTCGACCATGGGTACTAATGTTCCGCCAACTGATAATAATACATCTTGACTGAAAAAATGATCTACTGTGGTATAGAATCCGCGACCATGTTGAAATAATTGGAGGTCTGGTTCAAACTCAATAATCGGTCTACGAGCTTTGGGGAACAAAATATTTTCACGAGCGTCGCTGGTAACTAAATCAGGGTATTCTTGTTTGATTCTTTCAACCACACTGTTATGAATCCAGCGGTTAGTTCTTGACCATCCATTGAAATCTCTGCTGGCCCGATTAATAGTAATGTAATCTTCTGGAGCAGAAACTACACCGTCGCCATCCACTATTTGACGTTGGAATTCCACTTCCATACTTTCTGCAGGAATTAATCGTATTCCTTTTCCTACACCTTCTACATAAAAAGATGCTTCTCTGTATTGTTCTGGTTCAACATAACTGTCAAACGTAATTTTCATGCCATTAAGAAATTCTACCCCTGACGGACTAGTATATGATAATTCCCCAATGATATCATTGATTACGTGTATACCTGGAACATCACGTACGAAAAATATTTCACCTCTAATGTCAGTTTGATCATTTTGATAATATATTTTATTCAGTGGAGCAGTAATACTGGTACCAGTAACAAAGCCGTTGGCAGTTCGTAAATATTCTTCACCCTGATTAATACCCGAGTCAATTCTAATACGAGTGTTAGCGGATAAATTTCTTACAAAAGTATATTGTACCTTAGGAGTAGCGGTTCCATCGTTAACTACACGACTTAACCACACACCATAACGTTCGTCAGTGGTTAGTGTAACGCCATTTCTATTGACCCAATTTGATGATACTGTAGTAGAATTTATAAAGATAACTAGTTTGTTGTCGGGATAATAACCGGTGGTGTAAGCAGAATTATCTGAACTAGTAAATGTCTGAGTAATTGCTAGATCAACAGTGGTAAATGGATACGCTAGATAATCTTCTTGAGCGTTTAGATTAGGCACTGTAATAGTTACATTGCCAGTGGACACTCCATTGTTAGCTACACCAAGAATATTCCTTACTGACAGATCAGTGTTATATATTACTGTACCCGACATAGATGGCTCAGTCTGTAACCATAAATTACCTTGTCCAGCAGTGTGGGTAACGCTTAGTGTATATGTTTTACCACGAGCAAGATACAACGGCGGATTACTACTTGTCGATACACTGCTAGTGTACACATTACCATTTCGCGATAGATCAATCTTAGATGTTTGAATTGGTTTAAACGATCTAATTTGTATAGTTGGTGTAATCGCCAACTTGTTCCAATGATAATTGCTATAATTTACAAATTTATCAAGATCTATGTGCGGATCAAAATTATAATATTCAGAATTGAATAATCTATTATGATCAGTTGTAACAGCACCGTAATAGTTAAGTTTGTCAACAATGTCGGGATAAGAAATAACTGTGTCAATATTATCTTGGATGTCCTTGATAACCACACTAGGTTCAAATTGATAATCTTGACGTTGTTTTGTACTTTCTAGAATAAATCCAACGTCGGACCTTATACTAGGACTAAATTTACGGCCAACAAAACCATTAATTTTTTTGAGCTCAGGTTCGCTGATCAGCTGATCCAGCGTACTACCTAAAAACTTTTTATTGGTATCGGTCCTGAATATTTCAGGAAGAAAATTAATGGTTTTTCGATTAACTGCCATTGTCTATCCGTTAGATCCTAAAAGTTCTATTAGTGTTTGACAGGCTTTGATTGAGTTGATTAACATTGATACTGCTGATAATTTCTACATCATTGGCTGTAGCTGCACTAATAATAATTTCATTTGGTTCACAATTTATTTGATACAATGCACCAAAATCAACGTCAGGATCGCGCGGAACAATTACCACACTAGCCACCTTAGGAGTAAGTTCTTTGTGTAGATAAGCTGCCAGTTCGCTAAAATAAAATGTTTCACCAAAATCCCAATTTTCTGCTGCAAAGTATTCGTTAATTGCATTTATTACACTGGTTTTTACATCAGTGTCAGTTATATTTAAGCTAGGATTTTTCACCACCTTAAACACAGCTTGCAGTGCAGATTCTGCCTTTGACCCAAATAATGGTTTAAAGGTAGCACTATGGAATATCATGGTGTCGCTAATAGTTTTAAACTTTTCTAATCCTGCATAATCAACCTGTAACTCAGTGCTGGTAGGAGCAGTTGGTTCAAGTAAACGTCCTGTAACATCTTGAATATATCTTCTATAAGCACTATTATAAGCTGACGTTAGTACATAGATGTCTATAATGTTACTGATGTTAGGATCAACTCTATTGGTGTTAGGACTGTTATGTCTATATTGAAAATATAGGTTCTGCAAACCAGTTTCATATTTGTATTGACTATACTTGCCAGGTTGATTGGTATTCAATGGCGGACTTATCACCTTTTGTCTACTAGCATTGATATCAATTTTAAAAAACTGCATGGTATTTACAGCAAAAAACAGTTGTCCAACATCATAGTTGTTAATTACCGGTAGTAAATCTTTGATATTTCTAAATGCAGTTATAATATTTTCTTTTTTAATCAATCTCCATGTCTGAAACTGATCATACCTACTTTCAATTAGTTCAAAAAATACTAATTTGTTTTCAGGATTTGTAAGAGGTTCTACAATATGTTCAAACAGATAAGGGCTGTCGGGCACACTATCATCATTGGTATCGGCAAAAGTTACATATATGCTTTTGTTATCAATAAATCCATCATTACGGCGAACCGGCTTATGGACTTGCCATACAAAATCTCGACCTATACTGGTAGGATTATTGTTTGCATCTAATTTAGAATTATTTTTTAATACCTTGATATGATCCCTTACTACGCTATTATTAAAACTATCGTAAACCTGCAGGCTAGGGTCATAAAAGAAATTGGTTTCCTGTTCACTGTAGAATACATAGCGCAGTTGTTTGGTTTCAATTATGTAATTTTCGGCCTTGCCATCATAATAGAATGTACAGATAACTGAAGGATCATATTCAAAATTATTTTCTACCACGTCCCAACCAGGCCAACTTACTGTGTCCTTGCTTTTGGAATCATAAAAGGGATTACTATTAACTGGTACTACGTCCATAACATACCGCAATCCAAAGCTAGAATAATTGCCAATTTTTTGTAGCATCCTGGTTTTTACATAATCAGGAAGACTATTATTAAATTTTGGAATTACTGAATCTAATATGGCACCACGAGGTATTTTTAAATTAAGAGCGATAGGCCCAACACCGGTATTAGAATTCCCTTTATAATTGTTGGTGCCATCGCCCTTTATGTGCATAATGGCCGCATACATTTCGAGTTTGTCGTCCACTGTGCCTGGTACACCAGGCACAAGATTATTAACACTGTTAAAATAGTAATTTGGCGGTGCTACAAATTTAACCAGTGCACCAGCTTCGCAAAGGAAAAAGTTTTCATATTTGGCACCTTCAGCGGTCATCTTGGGAGATACAGGTTTCCTATTAACATCGAAGTACCCGGTGCTGGTGCTGTCTCCTAAGGTACTGGCTGTCCAAGTGATATTTTTCCTTACAGTGCCACTACCATAACTTCTAATGTTTATAGTGCCTGACATGCTGGTGCTGTATTGACTGATATAATAGAAGGTTATAATACCATCATCACCGGTTTCTATATTAGAAGTATCCCAAACTATTCTACCGTTGTCAGTACCATTGTTGTAAATAGTACCCTGCCCATTCACTGCTGACTCAGAACCAGTGACTTTAACAGTCTTGATCCATAATGGGTAACCCGGAGTGGCTACATCTAAAACTAGAATGTCTCCTACTCTAAGATCAAAAGTGGGATTATAAGGACTTAAAATATTGCTAAAATTATATACTAAATTATTTTCAACAATAAGATTGGTAACGTTATGGACACTGGTTTTGCGTCCTACATTGGTAGCTAGAAATTTTAACCCTACAATGTTTGAACTAGCACCAAATTCTGTAAAAATGGTAGTACCTAGTCGTTCGATTTCGTAGATTTCGCCTTCGATCATTTCCGACGCAGGTAATGACACTGTGGGCAATTTTTTAGCTTCTACCATGTCATAGTACTGATGCAACATTTCTTTGCTGCGTAGAATTTGTGCCTCAACTACATTAGCAATAATTGCCTGTATGTCGTATTGATTATTAAATGTAAAGGCAATATTATCTTTTACATATTCTCTGTAAAGTGCGCCGTCGGCACCAAAAATGTTGGTACTGCTGTATCTTCCGGTTGTGTCAAGTACATCAAGATAACGACTCAACCCAGAACTGGTTCTATTTACTGCTTGTACTTTGAGAATACTGCTATAGTTAGTGTAGGGAAGGATATTGTAATCCTCCCCGGTGACCATGCGATTTTGTGTATAGTATTGTTGAGGAGCTCTTTGTTTTATACTGTCGGCTGATTCTCTTGCGCTGGCATTAGCCACTGTGTATCTTAGACTAGCACGTATGGATATAGTTTCAACTCTACCAAATCTACTGATATAGTCTAAACTTACTTCCACACCTTGCATTTCGTCGGGTGTAATTTTATAAGTTAATCCATTGCTGGTTCTATAATATAGTCGGAAAGGTCCACTGGGTAAATTTGTGAATATTCCGTCACCAAAAACTAAACTAATTTGGTCATTGGTACGACTGTTTACTTGATATAAATTTCTTGCAGAATCTGATTTATTATAAATGACATTCACGCCACTAACTGCTGGAACATTAGTCCAGAGTTGGTCTGTACGATTAGCACTGTCCAAACTATAAAGCCAGATATCGTTATTGTTAATATTGTTTGTATCTATGTTTACTACTTTGTTTGCTACTACTTCGTCCACGCTAAAATCTATAGTTTTTAGTTCGCCTTGTTTAAAATATAAAAAATACCCGGTGTTGTTGCTGCTGTTGCCTAGGCCATCATTCATATATAAGAAATTAAACATCTTGCCAAGGTTTGGAGCTTCTTCGTAGACATAGTTTTGTCCTGCGCTGGTAGGACTAACAATTTCAAAAGTCATGTCTTGATTGTCTACACTTGTGGAAAATCTGTAAACAGGTAGCACATCTCTTGTAATATTAATGCCGTATTCTTCGGTACGAATACCGTTCACAGTGTTACGATTACCAGGTTTTCCTACGCTCTGAGTACTGACCATTGCTGCATTTAAAATAGCTGTAAACTGTTCTAACCAATTTTCGTTGCTGGTGTCATTCCAATTAACAACCAAGGTACTTAAATCGTTACCGTCGCTGTCATAAAGTAATTCAGTGGTTGACACTGAATCAATTTTGATATAGCCAGTGGCAGCTTGATTACGCTTAGGATTGTAACTTACCAGTCTTGCTAGTTTAAGAATACTATCTCTGCGTTCAGCAGTATCGATAAAATTTTCGCGAGCATTTAGATCAGCTCTAAATGCCAGACTCTGACCAAAGAAAGCTATAAGATCAATTAAGGCAATGAATTCAGAACTTTCTGTGAAGTCATTGAAATCTTCCGGGTAATTACGCTTGACATAGTCAATCATGGTCTTACGCAAAGTTTCAAAATCGTAGGCAGTGAAGTCAGCCTCACGGAAGGTCTGATATACCTTCTTCCAGTTTTCTGCGCTGAGTAATCCAGTTTGACGTGAAATTATTGCCATTGTGTTCTCGGTTCTAATATTTATCGGTAGTATTAACTATAGATATTATCTAGTATTTTCTTTCATATTGCGTTCAAATTGCATGACTAAACGGTCAACTTGATTAGATGGTATGAAGGTTAATACCAGCTCTATTTTGACTCCATCAGTGAATTCGGTAATGATGATATTCTGTATGCCAATTCGTGGATCATACCCAGCTATGCGTTTAACATCTTCGGTTATAGCATCTTTTACAGAATCCGTAAAAGGCTCAAAAATAACATCCCAAATTATAGTTCCAAAATTTGGGTTCATTAGTTTCTCGCCCTTGCGTATATGAAAATGATTGAATAAATCCTGCTTGGCCAAGTCAAAATCACTGATTTTGAACTTGCGTATTCTATTATAGGTACTGAATCCGTTATAGGTGGGCATAACTATTATTTAACCTTATCCTTGACCTGCAAGGGTATCAATGGCATAGCGTCCACGATTAAAATAAGTAGCTCCTGTGGTATTGTTAGCATCCTGACCACTAGAAGTTTTGCGCCAGTTGTTAGCGCCGCCGGCTCCTAATAGATGTGCAGTTTGTAACATGCCACCCACTATCGACGGATCATCTGTGTTTTTAATAGCACCATTCCTTACCATTCTGTCGTAGTTAATTTGTGTATATCCTAGCATGGCTTTTTCTTGGGCAGCAGGATTGTTTAAAAAATCTTCTTGACTTTTAACCCCATCTTTACCAGTCCAAGCATTAGGATCAGACAATGCCTTATTTCCACCTTTAAGACCTCCATATTGCTCAAAAGCCGCCTTACTGATATGCCCGGTCTCTACTAGAGCAGCGGCGCCCATTTGATATCTACCAATGTACTTTGTTTGTTTATTAACCGCGGAATAGTCTCCATCACTTTCATTGTAAGATATTTGCGTCATTAAAGCTCGTGTTTGCTCTTTAGTAAGCGACCCAACACCAGACTCTGGATTAGGTGTAGTAGCTTTTTTAAGTTCACTTGGGGGAGCACCTCTTGTAAGTCCTTGTTGATTTGCTGCTACAATGCCCGGATCATTGCTTTGAGCTGCGCCAGTGGTCAAGACTGGATTACCCGAACTGTCAGTTACTGGATTACCTGAACTGTCAGTTACAACATTAGGTGGTTGCGAAACCGGTGCACTGCCTTGAGTAATTGGTCCTGCAGGTTTACTGGTTGAAGGTTTGGCGGCCTGCGATCCAATGAAATTACCGTTTTGATCTTTCGATGCAGTGTTCTGTGGGGCATTACTTGATGAACTGCTTTCTCCTTTGAGGCGTGTCCAAGGTTCATGAGTAGGCACAATTGGCGCAATGCTGACCAGTTGCCCTTTCTTAACTTCCCATTTTAATTTTAACTTTTCAGTTTCGTCAAGTTTATTGACTGGCAGGTCCTGCGGTTTTGCAACCTTGGGACCTTTTCCGCTGTTTAATTTAAGTTTTTCTTCTCCATGGATAATAACCTCTGCTTCACTGTGCAAACTTATATCAGAAGGTGTGTAGTGGCTTATAGTTCCGTCTGCCCCTATTTTGATTTCTGCACCGAATATAGTAGTAGCGGCCCCAGATCTGGTAATAAGTTCTCGGTCTCCATGAATATTAATATTATTTTTTACTTTGAGATTAAACGTCCCACCTACATCAATATTAACATTTTTATCAACATGAAGATTGAAATCTTGTTTAGTCCTAACATTTATACTATTACTGGCGTAAATGTTTAAGTGTCCGGTATTGGTCATTTCTATCCATACACTGCCGCTGCTATTGGTTATATAAAGAATTTTTTCTTCATCGTCCATGAGAATCTCATGGCCTCCGGCACTGCGCCACCTTGTAAGATTACTGGTGCTGTCTTTGTCACCATCATCCATAACAAAGGTGTGACCCCCCAGTCTGGCCTTGATATTACGCTGCGCTAAACTTAGGTCCGGTGTTGGGAACGCCTGCTTATATGGCCGCCCCGGGGTACTAAACCCAAATGTAGTGCTTGGTGTTTCTCTCTGGCTGGTGGTTTTTATCATACCACGATTTTTCGTGAGATTATATCTGTCGAGACCTTGTTCTAGTAATATTCTAACCTGTGGTTCGTGTATGGGTTTTTTGGCGTTGGTAAAATCTTTCCAGTTTAATTTTTCTTTACTTTGAAATTCATTAAACTCTGCCACTGGATAAAACTGTCCAGGTTCAATGGCTTCTTGTAATTCGTTATCATCCAGTTTTTCTGTATCTATTTTGTTGCTTGACCCGATCGCAGGTATCATATGATGGCCAAGTTGATTAAGAACTCCTGCGAACCAAAACCCTCGATTAGGATCTCCGGCAACAAAAATACAAAGTACTAAATTTCCTAGGTCAGGCACAGGATACCACATTCCATAGGTATGTTGTACCTTGCTGAAACTGTTTACACCAGATGCCCAATCATCGGCATCTTTTTGACTGGTTGTGCCTATATAAGGACTAGCATACCATACTGTACGCCAATTGGTTGAATTATTTTCATCACCACCATGATCGGGAATCCAAATACGCAACCTTCCAGAACGAGTTGGATCTACGTTATCCTTGACTACGCCAATATATGGACCCGGATCATATCTGAAAGTGTTGGTGTTCTTTCTAAAATGTGCTGGTATCCTACGATTTACTCTTGAGTCTTGATTAGCTGCCATATTAAAAATCTATATTTCTTACGTCAAATGATTCTGCGTCTTGTCTAAAAGTGTCTTCGGGTACCAGTTCTCCGCCAACCTCAATGTATTCCCCGCCCTCTCCGTACTCGTCAAAAATAAAATCTTCGGATATTTCACCGGGTTGGTCAGTCACAGCTTCGTTAAAGGCTCCAAGATCAACACCTAGTCCTTCTGATTCTCTATTACTATTTTCATTGCTGTCACGATTGTCTTGCTCAAAGAGTCTAATCATATCTAAAATTTGCACAAATTGACCACGCTCGAATACGTTATCAACCGTTATTATTTTATATTTTCCACTAAAACTATTCTGATTATTTTCTTCGTAATTGTATATACCTTCATACAAACCCACTTCTTGATCAAGATCTTCTGGCGTTTTAAAAAACAAGTGAGCGAATATCTCCCCTGCATCCATGACAATACTGGTACCAGATCCATATCCTGGCGGATAATATACTTCATCCTGTTTAATGAGATCGGGGTCGCCGTGAATTTTTAATTTTACATTAATCATATCACCTCGGCTATTACTCATCATTGATTCTTGTAGATCACCAGCTTCGATGCTTTTCCTATTAAGATTTTTTTGTTTGGCATTCCCAGGTTGTGAACTCACCGGGTTTATTTTTAACGGATCAATTTTATCACTTTCACCTGGATCTAATTTATCTTTCTTAATGCTATCTTTGATGCTTTCCCTATTAGGTTGATGAGCTGATGCTTTTTCGTCTTTTAATTCTAAAGCAGTAATAGCAGTATAGAACATGGTATTAAAATCAATTTGCAGATCCAATATCTGCTGATTTTGTCCGGTGTACATGTAATTGTATTCTTTGTTGACAAAATCCGGTGTACTGCGTTTTATATGAGGACTTTTTTGATTATAATATTTTACAGACTTAACATAGTAGGTAATAATCTTTTTGTACTGCTTTCTAATTTCATCGTATTCTTCTGGGCCATATTCAATAGTGGTTAATATTTTATGTGCTTTCATTGGCACATTATCCACTGTTTTACTGTCACTTTTTAATTGATCCTGATAGAATGTACTAGCATAAACAACATCATTGATTACATCTATAATGCTGGCTCCGGCATTTATTTTATCAACCAAGGTGTCATAATCAATTTTATCACTGTCGGAAGGTAAATTTCTAAACGGAGTACCTCCTTTATAGACTATAGTGGCATTGGCTATTTCGTCGTCAATGACGAAATTATATTCGTCTGCAACTTTTTGATGATTTTTTTCTACCAACCTTTTTTGCCATTTATTGAGAGCAGCAGGCAAGCTGTTAGTCTGACTGACTGAGCGGTCTCGTTCCGTAGTTTCAGTTACACTAAATCCTAATTCTTCATTGTCAGTTTGCCTCGGTTCACGTATAGGATCACCAACATTACCAGGATCACCTTGACTATCAAAATAGTCTTTTACATTTTTGGCTTTTACTTCTAGAGTAATTGGCACAGTACCCACGGTCTGCAACAGTGCAACATGACTCATTGGTATAGCAGTGCAATAGTATTCTGTACCTTTGTGTGTAAGTTTTATTCTAATATCAATGATTTTTATGCAAATACGTTTTCCAAGCTCAACGATAGGATCGTTAAGCGGTCCATCCTCTGTGGTATTGGCAAAGAAATCAACTTTTAATACAAAAGGCATTTGATCCCATGCCCTAATTCCTTCCTTATTGGCTATTCTTAAAATGTTGTCTAAAAATTTAATACTATAGGGTTCGACTATAGTAAAATTGATTTCAACAACATTACTACCTCTGGTTCGAGAATTATATCCAATGACTGTAAGCATTTTTAAACTTTCAAAATACATGTCATTGGAAAAATACTCGTTGCGTACCATATCATAATCATTGCGCCGACCGGCACTGGATACCAAGACTTCTCCGTCGCTGGCTATGAAATCTTCACCATTTAAAACTATTTCATTGTATTTGGTTAAATTAAGGTAACTGAGAGTAATACCATATGAATAATTAGCATATTCGTCTAGTGGGTTATTTCTCGATTGACTGTTTACTGATGCCCCGTCGCCCTCGGTTTGTAAGGTATAATCATAGCTATAGTCAACAAATTCCTCTGTAGCGGGTTCGGCGTTGGCCAATTGAAAGGCATCGTTATTGGATTCATTATAAAAGTCATCTGGACCTTGACGTCTGCTTTCATTGATTAATTTTTCAGTTTCTTCGGCACTTAATTCATTGGCAAATAGCCCTTCGGCCAGCGCCACTGTACGGCTGCCAGCGTCCTGCTTTTCTTCTAGGGCAGACCTAAATTCTGCCATATTAAATTCCTAGTGCTGCAAAAAGCACAGGCCCATTGGGTACGTAAATTACTTTACCTACTTTGAAATCAAAAATAGGATCTTGTAGAACATTAGGATTACGCATGGAAAATACCCACCATAGACTGCTTTTACCGTAAAGGTCATTGGCTAATAAGTCCGGGCGATATTGATATACAGCATTTATTCTAAACAGTGTGTCTGACTTGTTTTTAGGCACAGTTCTAGGTTTCATAATGTCTAAAAAGGTACCAAACTGTTCTGTACCATAGTATGGACTTAGTTTTCCGTATTCGGCCGCCATTTAGATAAATCCTCTACTAATCAAACGCCCTTGTGCAAATTCTTCTAAATTAAAGCCACTGATGTTGCGTTTGCTGTAAATGGGTGTCAATACCACTGTTAATTTAGTTGCTGTGGGTATTCTAGTGCTAGTCCCAGATCTATCAGTGGTTAAAAAACCATCATCACTGCTTTGTCCCGTGTTAGCAGTTTCAATATAATCAATGTCGCCGGGCATAGTATGTTGAAATTGCGATACCACGCAGGGTGTGTTCTTAAAAATACTTTCACCATAACCATTGAGGTAAACCAATGGTGGTGGATTACCAGCTTTCACTGTACCAGTGTCTTGTCCAAAGAACATCTTAGTTACAGATCTAAAGAAATAAATACAAGCTAACACATAATCGGCTTCGTATTTGGTCTGAGCTGTAAAATCACCACTGATTTGTATACTGGAAATTTCACTGTTTTCATAAGCAGCCTGAGTATAGTTACTGTGGGTAAAACGCATAGGAACATAATTTGCTAGATGACTTACTGTAATTTCTGGGGTATATGGAAATATGACTCCGTGGTGTTCGGCCAATGGGCGCATGATACCGCTGTTAAACCAATTCAAACTAGGAGCTAGGCTGATTCGAACTTTCCAGTCGTTGGATCTTGATGGTTGATCTGCATTTACAAACTGTACACTTAAACTAGAAGGATTATAAAGATTATTATTAACTACGCCACCAGGAAACAAACCAGAACTTGCTAATCTATTTTCTGCAGGGTTGGTACTGTAAAAAGATGATGATTGCCCGAGCTCATCTGACATTCCCATGTTTCTAGTAGAGAAAGATCCTGAGTTGTAACGCTCTCTATTAGCAGTTTCCCAGGCCTGCCTATCACGTATAAAATTGTTTTCGGCGCTGGCAAAAGCATCATCCATGTTTAATCCTCGGTTAGTATAATGTATTTATAGACAGTAAAAACCGGTTGACTTTAGAAAAAAATGTATTACAATTACCTGTAATGGGTAAGGAGAGAATAAAATTAAAAGCAATTACCTAAATAACAAAGACATACTCAAGGAAATACACCGTAGTAAAAATACCTATTGTAGTTACCTGAGTCCAGATGTCGCCGATTACGACTTGATAGTGCATCAATTAAACACAATCACTGCCGAAACTATTCAAATCGCCAAAGAAAATCGCGCCGAACGACTAGCAAAGCTGGCTCTAGAAGAAGCAGCTGGTCGCGGAGAGAAACGCAAGTTAGAAGAATTTCTAGTTCCATCAACCAAAATTAAAACCACAGATGTAGTTTTTCGAGTAATGACCTGGGAACACATACCTGTTTCAAACGAACCTGTTAAAAAGTCTAAGAAAATCGAACCCGAAGATGACGACAGCATCTATATCGAATACGAAGACGCAGAACCTCAGACAGCAGGACCGGTCAAGTATGTAAAATGCAACTTTCCGCCTTTTCAACACTACAAGGTCACACCACGTGGTAAACCTTACTGTGTAGGTAAAAGCCATTGGGTAGGAGATCTTGACAGTGGGCACTGGAGCAAAGAGCATGGAACCATGACAAAAACCTTGGCGTTTATGTTTGTAAAACTGTGTGAACGTTATGCTACTCGTAGTAACTGGCGAGGTTATACCTATAATGACGAAATGCGTAGCCAAGCACTGCTGCAACTAAGCCAAATTGGCTTACAGTTTGACGAAAGCAAGAGTCAAAACCCATTTGCTTACTTCACAGCAGCCATTACTAATTCATTTACTCGTGTGCTCAATATTGAAAAACGTAATCAAAACCTACGTGACGATATTTTAGAAATCAACGGATTCAATCCTAGCTATACCCGGCAGGGCATGAACATGGGATACCATCATGACGGTGAACATGACTAACTTATAGACTAGACTTTAGTGTTTAGTGCTGCTATACTGTGATCTATGACTAACCTATTTCGCCGCGCTGCTATCTTTACTGACATACATTTCGGTCTTAAGAGCAACAGCCAAATTCATAACGAAGATTGTTTAAACTTTATCAAATGGGCTACTGCGACCGCTCGTGAACATGGCTGCGAAACAGCCATGTTCTTGGGTGATTGGCATAACAATAGAGCCAGTATAAATATCGTGACGCTGAACTACAGCCTACGAGCACTGGAACACCTGAATGCCAATTTTGATCAAGTGTATTTTATTCCTGGAAATCATGATCTTTATTATCGCGATCGTAGAGATATCCAGTCCGTGGAGTGGGCGAGACATCTTCCGAAT
>Ga0129333_10000086_pt1 | contig 56955 bp, 51 predicted proteins | sample CPB6_08_DNA_FD_94474 | JGI IMG/M metagenome (GOLD analysis project Ga0129333, IMG submission 94474) | Freshwater to marine salinity gradient microbial communities from Chesapeake Bay, USA - CPBay_Sum_0.6_0.8_DNA | ecosystem: Environmental > Aquatic > Marine > Coastal | place: USA: Chesapeake... | reverse complement strand
TTTTTTGGTTTTAAAGATTTTTTTAATTCAACACCGTACATATAATTATTGGTTCCCATTCTTGGGCCACTAATGTAAATATTTTTTTTAAAAACCATTATTTTAATCCTTAGGTTTAGGTTTGGTCTTTGGGGTTGGTGTTTGTCCTATTTTTTTAGGAGCTGCATTTCCCTTAGAGACCAACCTAAACTTAGCTAAAGACATTGGGTTATTTGGTTTACTTTTTAGGGCGACCCTTTTTTGTGGCTGATGCTCTTGCAGCATCTTCTGGACGAGGTCCAACCTTTTTGGCCTTAGGGGCCTTTGCTTCCTTTACTGCCTTGGCAACTTCTTTCTTAGCATCATCGACAATTTTGTCTGCTGTTGCAGCTGCGATGTCTGCTACCGCCTGTGCCTGATCTGCAAGTTCGTCAATAACCTTAGCCTGAGCCTTTGCAATTGGACTGTTTGGATCTAACTTTTGGGCACTGAACACAATTGACTTTATTTTACTGGCTAATTTCTTAAACATTTTTAACCTCTTTTTATTTTTAATTTTGGATAATTAATAGTAATATTATATTATTTATAATAGTAACTTGCAAATATATGTTTTAGCTATTTTCCCTGTTGAGACTCTTTAATTAAAACATATCTGTCTCCTGTTTCTTTCGAAACTATGGAGAATCCATAGGCTGCTGCATTTTCTATTGCGGCCTGAAGAGCCTCTTTATCCTCAAGGGATACGTCAACTAGTGGAAGGCTTATTCCGGCATAAACGTCTATGTTTTCAAAGTTCCCAATGTTTATTTTTCTGTTTACACCACATACCAAAACTGGAGAAGTTGAAATATTAATACCCGGATTGGAATTGATCATTGAATCTAGTGGTGAATCCGTCGATTGCTCAAAGGCATTTTTGCTTATTTTAGGCATTTGTTTTTACTTTCATTCCTAGTGCTATTAGTGTATTTGAAGTTTGATCTTCCAGTGACATATTGTCTGTGTTTATAATTATATCTGCTATTTTTTTAACTTCCTCTATTCCGTTTTCCGAGGCGTGTTCTGATTGAATTGTTGTTGGAACATATCCATCTCTCTTGAGTAGTCTACTGTTTAGGGTTTCTTCGGAAGCATCAAAACATATTATTAATCCATTTGGTTGTTTTTTTATTGCCTCTGCTTCATTTAAATATCTAACGTCAGATATAATTATTGCCATTTTTGCATTGTCTATGTCTTCGCTTTCATTGCAAAATTGAGTATATAATTTATAGCTTTTAATTATAGCCCAATGCGCAAAGCAGTCTGGATAATTGTTTCTACATATATCCCCAGCTTCTTGAAGAAAAGTTCTTGGCTTTACACCTTCTGGCTCAATTGATAAGTTTTCAATTTCATAAACCATTTCTACAAATTTTTTATAGTCTGGCATGTTCCCAATTGCTGAGCCGCCATATAATTCGTAAAGAACTGAATGTAGTGCAAATAGTTTTCTAGATTTTTCATTTATACCCATTATATTTTTTTTAATAGAAGCCATTTCATATAATGGCAAAGCAAAAAACAAATGATCCCATCTATAACCAAACTTTACCGCATCCAAAGAACCCTTTGGAATAATTGATTCTGCTACAGATGTTTTACCACTACCAGCTTTTCCAGCCAAACCTATTATTATGGGTTGATTGTTTCTAAATTGTTCCATAGCTATAGATTATATCACATTTCTTTTTGTTTCTTTTCCAGTTGATCTAGAAAAGTATTTGCTAAATAATCTGGTTCCCAAACTAAATTTCTTGGAACCTGCATAAGTCTAAATCTATATTCAGATTTTATTTCTTCGATTGTCATCAACAAGGGAAATAAAGCCGGGCTTTTGCATTTCCAAACTCCGTTTACTTGATTAGCAACAACAGCTGAATCAGTGTATATAATTGGATCAATAAAATCAGAAAGAGCGCATATCAAAAGAGCGGCTATTACTGCTTCATATTCTGCTTCATTGTTTGTTCTAGACCCAAGACCCCTTGCAAACTGAGCAACTTTTTTTCTATTTTTATAGACTACTGTTGCGCAAGCCGCTTCGCCCTTCTTCTTTTGTCCTTGCCCCCTAGAAGCTCCATCGCAAAAAACCTCTATATTCATTAGTCTATTTTTACATCTACTAAAATATTTAATTCTTTTGCTCTTTTTTTTATATTATCTTCTTGACTTTTAGAGCTAGCCATATAAGTATTGATAAGCAGATATCTACTACCTTTATATTCAACTTGAGTTGGAAAATCTAATCCATCTTTTTTTTCTGAATAAAATTCATCTACTTTGTTTACGTTTTTATAGTGTCCAATAAACATAAGTTGTCCTTTAATAAGTTTTAAAATCTTCATCTAAGTAATAACCCTTAGATTCTCTGCTTGATGCTATCTGCATAGATTGAACTTTGTCCATTAATTTTCTAGCTGATTCTGATGCTATTCTAGCTGAGCTTTCTAATGATTCAGCCAAGTTTACAATCGCCTCGCATGTAATTAGTGCGGAATATTCTGCTTCCGCAGCCTCCATTGCTGCTGCTTCTCTTTCAGCTTCATTTTTTCCAACCCTAGAAGATTTATAAACTTTTTTATATTTTCCTTCTATTAATTTATAATTTGCTCTTGCCATTCCAGCAAATCTTGCTGATCTTCCATAAACGTTTGAGGTTCTTGCTACAAGAGAAGCTAATTTATCTAAGCCAAGATCAATAACATCTTCTTCTGGAATTTCTATAAAATAAGGATTATCTTTACTGTTATCTATATAGGAATTTATTACTTCTTGAATTTGTGGATTTAAAAAATCAGAAAGAAGATTTTGTAATTTTTCTATGTTTTGAAGATTCATTAAATTTCCTTTTTTATGTTCAACTCTTGTATAACTTCTTGCATGTCGTATTGTATTATAATGTCTCTTAGTTTTATTTTAATTTTAGATAAATGTTCTCTTACGGTATTTGGATGTTCATTTATTTTTTCAGAAATTTCACTGGATTTTTTTCCATCTACATATCTCCATTTTATCAGCTGTCTTTCCTGAACACTAAGTTGATCGAAGGGTGGAATAGTTTTTTCTCCAAGAACCCACATTTCATTTAATTCATCAGTAGCAATAAATTGCTCTAATGTATATTCAATCGGTTCTGGCCTAAATCCAGGTTGTTGATTGTCCTCTTCGTCATCGTATGAATCATCTGTAATTAATGGAAATGTTTTTCTTCCTAATTGATCTATTAAGAAAGTATCTACATTCTTTTTTAAAAGATAAAAAAAATAACTATATAAAAAACCACTAAATGGTATTGGTCCTTTAGCGGAATCTTTTTTTTCATATCTTTTTATGCATTGAAAGAATGTCATATTTATAGTTTGTCTTATATCTTCTTCGTCACCATATCTTTTAGCCATGTATTGTATGCCGGCTCATAACCTCTTGTACATGTTTGTAGTTTGGTTTATTTAATTTATTTTTCATTAAAGCAAATCTAACATAAGAGTTTTTAACGAATAAACTTATAAATCTTCTAATATCATAATCATCAAGATTATACCTGCCATGATAGAGTAATGACACGTATTTAGTTAAAAAATTATTAAATACTTTTAACAATTCTTCTTGAGCTTTTGAATCTTCTTTTTTTGCTTTTGCAATTAAATCTTGCATTTCTGATTCTGCAAGGTTATAGTACTGTTCTTTATAGGTGGCCATAAATTATTTTCCTTCCCAATTTAAAACCACTGAACTGTATTCAGTTCTTATGTCTTCATAATATATAACCATTGGAACTTCTAATTCTTCCATAAATTCAACAGCATCTTTTGAATATTTACTTATAATACATATAAGTTTTTCAAATTCTTTTGGATAATACCTTTTAAATCTTTTTAATTTAACTTTACTTTTTGTATCTAGATATCCTTTTATCTCAACCCATTCTCCGGTTTTATTAATAAAAAAATCTGGGGTATAACCTTTAGTTCCTCTTTTTATTGGAAAAGAAAATACCGTTGGTTCAAATTCAAATCTAATGCTATACCCATTAAGTATTCTTACAAAGTTCGCTTCCCAATTAGATCTTACATTAAGCTGTATGTCATTTCTAAAACCCGTTTTAGTATGCTTATATGCGTTGCCCTTGCTAGCAACTTTTTTATCATTATCTTTTGTCTCCAATAAGTTTTCTAATTTTGACTTAGAAAAGGTCGGAGATTTTTTTGAAGATCTTGTAGAAAAAAATGTCTTCGAGTTGACAATCTCAGTTTTCATGTAGTAACCTCTATTTTGTTGATATCATAATATAAATCTTAAGAAACATTATACTTTATAAAAGATAAAAATACAAAAATATGTTGCAGAGGTTGCAACGGAAGGTGAGAAAAGATATAATGGAAACCATGACAACAAAAACAGAGCTGTTTAACAGCATTAAACAAGTAATAAACCACAATGTAATCGATAGCCTCCAAGAGGCTGGTTATGACAACACAATGGCAACCAAGCTGGTTACCCAGTTTGAGGGTCTCGAAGCCAATGATTTGGTTTTTGAATCAGATTCAAGCTTCTAATTAATATAATATTAAAAATTCCCCCGCAGAAATGCGGGGGTTTTTTTATGCCCCAGCGGCCTTTTTGTTTCTAAATACACCCGTGCCACAAGCCCCGCTTTTTGCATGATCGCAGTAGCTACAGGCTCTAGAGTTTGATGTGGCTGCAAATGAATTGTCATTGATAATTTCATCTATAGAATTAATTATATCTTGTTTTATTCTTTCAAAATCTTCTTTGGTATAGGTATGACTCTTGTGTTTTCCAGATCTTAAATAATACAATTCAGCTGTTATTGTTTTATCTGGAAACAATTCTGAAGCAGCTATTGCATATATCCCAAGTTGAAGATTGCTCGGAATACTTTTTTGTGAGACTTCCCATTTACCGGTTTTATAATCAACAATTCTTACCTGGTCGCCGTCTACGTCTATCCTATCTATAAACCCAACTATTAAGTGATTACCTAATACAAATTTAAATGCGTATTCTTTATCGTATACATTAAATTGCGTGTTTATATTTTCATCATAAAATTCATCAAGTATTTCCTTACCTACAGAAATAAGCTGCTCTGATATTTTTTGATCTGGATCATACGATTCTTTACTTTTTTGATATTCAACTTCTATTTCAGAATAATCTAGGGTAGAATCATTATTTATAACATTTTCTAAAACTTTATGAACTATATTTCCGAAGCACTGCTGCCTCACCAAATAATCTTGGTTCTTTTAGGATATAAGAATAAAAATATTTAGCCGCACATTGTTTATATGTATCTATTCGTGAATAAGAAAATTCAGTAAGAGATAACCTTTGAAGTGGATCTAAATCTTCTAATTTTTTAATTGCTATTGTCATTTAATTCTTCACGGGGATCGTATACAATATTTCCATTAGCATCATATTCTATTCCATCTTTATCAATTGTATGATTGTTGATCATATTTTTATATATATTTTCTCCAACAGCAACCCAACCCGAGCTGCCTATTTCCATATGATCATATTCATTATATGGCCAGCTCATCAGGATCCTCCATTAAATCGTCTGCTTCTCCAGTTAAGGAAACAACAGTATTGTTTATTGCTTCTATGTTATAATAGTAGTTTAATAGACAATATAAACTATACAACTCTTCTTCATTAGCATAAAAGCCAGCTATCCCACATTGAACAAAAAAACTATCTTCATTTTCGTATTCAATTAAAGTCAAATTTTTATAAAGAACTCTACCTATTTCTTTTCTCAGCATTGTTAATTTTCCTCGACTATTGTTATTGGATTAAAGTTTGGATCATCCATTTTTTCTCTCATATCATTAACATATGAATCCCAATCTGTTTCATCCTGAGATTTTTTTTCATATTTAACAGTTCCCTTAAATGGATTACTCTTAAATCTTGTAATTAACAACTTACCTTCTTTGGTTCTCCATCTCAGAATGCCATTCTTGCAGTCGCAAAAATCATCATTATGAACGTCAACCTTTCCAGCTGGATCATATCTACCACTGCAGCCGTTGCACTTTGTATATCTACCCTTGTCTTGACATCTGCTGCATGAAGAACAATATACCCAACATGGCTTTGTCGATGGATTTTGGTATGTTCCAGGAAGTGTCATTGCTTTATCTCCAACTCTAATATTTTTTCTACTATTGGCACTATCTTTGTAGATGCCAAAGTGTCAAACTTATAAATAAATTTATGTTTATTATCGTAAATTTCTAAAAAAACAGGTCTATTACCTTTATTATTAGATATTATATCATATATACTATCTATTGTCACACCGCCTATATTATTTTTTAGATTAAATATGATTGGTTTTCCACCAGTAAAAATTTTTTGATCAATTTTTTCTGATGAATTATAAAATATTTTTGTAATAGAATTCTCTTCATCATTTTCTTTATTAAGATTTCCACTTATAATTAATATATCTCCAACGTTAAAATAATCATTTGATATTTCTTTTGCTGCTCTTGGAAAAACGATAACCTCTATGTTTGACGAGATATCTTCAAGGTCTAACTTGAACATCTTGTCACCTTTTTTAGTTGTCATTTTTTTAATTGAATTAATTATTCCACCAATTTTTACTGGAGTACCAGAATCATAAGAACTAAGATCAATGATTTCACTTGTAATTTGATTTGTAATTACATCCCATATTCCCATAACTGGATGACTTGTAACATATATTCCTAATTCAGATTTTTCTTTTTCAAGAATTTGTAATTCAATTCTTCTACTAATCTCTACGTCATTGTCATCTATTAATTCATCTAGTGCACCAGCCGAAGCAAGATGTTCTAGGGTTGATTTTTTTAGTGTTACTGGATCACATCTCCTATAAAAATCGTACATACTCGTGTATGGTTTTTGCGGATCTCTCGCCTGCACTATGCTTTCTGCTATGGTCATCCCAATTCCATCAATTGCAGATAAACCAAAAACTATTGAAGAATTATCTACTACTTCAAAATCTATTCCAGATTTATTTATAGAAGGAGGAAGTACATCTACTCCTAGTTTTCTACAATCGGAAAGATATAAAGCTTGTTTATCTTTATTTCCAACCACAGAACTCATCAGAGCAGCCATGTACTCTACTGTATAATTTGATTTTAAATATGCTGTGGTATAAGAAATCATTGCATAGCTAGCAGCGTGTGCTCTGTTAAATCCATACCCACCGAAATACTCAATGTCTGAATAAATTTTATTGGCTTTATCTTCGGTTATTTCTGAAGTCTTAACACAGCCCTGAACAAACTTTTTTCTAAACAAAGAAATTTTATCCATTTGTTTTTTTCCGATAGCTTTACGCAAGTCGTCAGCTTCAGCTGAAGTAAAGCCAGCTAACTCTCTAGCCACACCAAGAACATCTTCTTGGTAAAGCATGATTCCAAGAGACGGTCCCAAAACGCTTTCAAGCTTAGGGTGATCATATAATATTTTTGATTTTCCGTTTTTTCTATCTATATAAAGCTTATCCATTCCAGAACCCATTGGACCTGGTCTATACAGTGATATTAAAGCCATTATATCTTCTATGTTTTGAGGCTGAAGCTGTATCATAAGCTGTCTCATTCCAGTTGATTCCAACTGAAACACTCCCATACAATTGCCCTTACATAATTCTTCAAAAGTTTTTCTATCATCTAAAGGAATTTTTTCTATATCTAACGATATTCCTTTTGTTTTTTCTATTAATTTAACACATGAATCTATTACGCCAAGATTTCTTAAACCTAAAAAATCAATTTTCAATAGTCCACACTGTTCTACTCTACTCATATCCCACTGAGTAACAAGTGGTGCATCGGCTCCCTTTTTCATAACTGGAAGATAATCAGTTAATGGACCCTTAGATATAACAACACCAGCTGCGTGTATTCCAGTTTGTCTAACTAAACCTTCTAAACCAAGAGCTGTATCTACTATTAGCTTTGAATCACTATTTGTATCATATTCTAATTTAAATTCTTTTACATCCATGCATTCGGATAAGTTTTTTGAAATTCCTAAAACAGGAGCAGGAACAAGTTTTGCTATTTTATCTCCAGATACAAAATCATAACCCAAGGCTCTAGCGGAATCACGCAAAGATTGTCTAGCACCAGTTCTATTAAATGTACAAATATGAGCTACTCTGTCATCTCCGTACTTAGATCTGGCATATTCGATTACCCTATCTCTGTGCCTATCATCAAAGTCGAGATCAATATCTGGCATTGATTTTCTTCCTTCAACCAAAAATCTTTCAAACATTAAACCAAATCTAAGGGGATCCAAATTGGTAATATCAAAAGCGTATGATAAAACACTTCCAGCAGCTGATCCTCTACCCCACCCGACTCTTATTTCATTATCTTTAGCCCATTTAACCAAATCAGAAACTACCAAAAAGTATTCAGAAAATCCCATTTCTTTTACCACTTTTATTTCATGTTTAGCTCTATCAATTATGTGATTAGGGACAGGGTCTCCATATCTTTTTTTGAGTCCATCCCAAGCTAATCTTTCAAAATATTCAGTTGAATTTTCTTTTGTTGGTATAGGAAAATCTGGAAAATGTATCTCTCCAAAATTTAAATTTATATCTACCATATCATTTACATGCATTGTGTTTTTTAATAGTTCATCAGAAAACACAGAAGCCATGTCTTCGTAAGATTGAAGATAAAATTTATCACCAGAAAAAGAAAATCTATCTGGAGTATTAATATTTGAGTTTGTTGCTACACAAAGCATTATATCGTGTGCTTTGGCATCGTGCTGATGAACATAGTGACAATCTCCAGTTGGAATTACTTTAGCACCTATTGAATTTGCTATTTTAATTAGATTTGGAATAATCTTTTTTTGTTCTTCTAAATCATGATTCTGTATTTCAATAAAATAATTTTCTTTACCAACTATTGACTGCATAGTCGCAGCATGCTTTAATGCCGTGTTGTAATCGTTTCTGAGCAGTGCTTGAGACACTTCTCCGTTCAGACAGCCGGAAAGCACTATAATGCCATCTGAGTGTTGTGATATTAAATCGTGATCAACTCTGGGTTTTACATAATAACCATCTATAAAGGCCTTTGATGACATCTTAATTATATTATGATAACCAATATTATTTTTAGCCAATACAGTTATGTGATATGGCCCTCTTTGTTCCCATTCATTTTTAGATGGACCAGATCTCTCTTCTTCGTCTCTATCAAATCTTGTTTTTCTGGCCTGATAAAACTCAGAACCCAATATTGGCTTAACTCCAACAGCTTTTCCAGCGTCGTAAAAATCTAACCAAGAATGTATATTACCATGATCGGTAGTTGCAATACCAGTCATCCCCAAAGACTTAGCTCTTTCTAAATATTCTTCAACCCTACCATGACCATCAAGCATTGAAAATACGGTGTGATTGTGTAGGTTAGTCCAGTTTTTCAAACTACAATCCTCTTTCCGTATCAGAATTATCTAATGCCTGATCTCTGGTTTCTCTATATGTTATTATGACAATCCCACCACAATATTTGCATGGGACTGATTGTCCCGCCTGGGCAAATGGACTATTGTACATATAGCGCATTGGTTGATCAGACTTACACTCTGAACATGTTCCTATGACATCATCTGGATCATTAATATTGTTTGTCATTTGTTATTTTCCTTTTTATTTTTATAGGCAAATCTTATTGGAGATGGATTTGATACCTCAGTTCCTTCAATAAATTTATTTCCTATTGTAATCCATTTCTTTTTCTTTTCAAGATGACAATCACCACATCCAACTCCAGCGGCATTTGCTCTTTCGCAAGTATACGGTCTACCGCCAATCCCTAATTGTCTTCTTTTGATCCAATCGTTAATGTGACTTGTTGATTTTTCATAATTGAAATCATCACACAAACTAAGAATGCTATATAAAAACTTAATTGAATCTTCACTATAAGTTAAAATTGAACATAAAAAAAGTCTTGATTCATGGTCTAACTTACCAGTTCTTTTTGCACTTTCCATGTGCCTACTTATCGCAGAACAATTTTCTAATAATTCTTTTTCTGTAAAAATTTTTTCTGTTGCCCTTAAAGTTTTAAAAGCTGAAGATCCTTTTTTATTAAAGTAATCTAAAAAGTCTTTTGATCTTTGTTTATCAATTTCCATATCATATGTAAAATCCCTAAACCATTCATTGGCCTTTAGATCAAAAGCTTGTTCTTCAACTATATTAGTTGACTTTGTTTTGCAATGCAGATTAATATTATCTAAACTAGAAAACAATATATCTTTTGGTATTATATTTTTATATAAACCAGTTTCTTGATGCTTGGAACCTGGATATCTCCACATTCTTCTTGCATCATATACACTAAAATCTATTGATTCTATATTTAAATTTGATTTAATCTTACTTGCAATATATCTAAAAATATTAGGTAGTGCGTTGGATGGATTTATTCCAAGCGCTACTGATTCACACTCGATATGAAAACCCTTTTTGCCAGTAAAGTATACTAATAAGGATTTTTCTGGTATATATTTTTCTAAATATAAATATAGTAATTTACACTCTTCCCAAGATTTATTGGGATCTAAATTATCTAAGTCAAAATATAATGATCCAAGCCTTATGGCTTCACCTATATCTGAGGAGTTATAATGCCAAACAGAAGTGTATATTCCAACATTATTGTACTTTTCACAATATTTTTCCATGTCATATATAGAAGTGAATCTTGGATTTTCTCCATCTTTATCTCTAATAATTCTAGATAAAGATGGAACATACTTTGCTGTTTCAACAAGGTTCCAAGAACTTAAATATTTTGTTGGATCAGTTGGAATTTTCATAATATCTTTTTTTTATTTTCTATATTATTTATATTACAAATTATTATCTTATTGTCATTATTCATTAAGCTGCTATTAGTTCTATAGTAAACAGATTCTGATATAAGATATTCTAAACGATTTAAAAGATAGTTTCTTCTTTTAATTCTTTTTTCCGGTTCCATCTTTTCTCCATATCGGATTTATTAAATCGCTATCTTCTATTATACTATGTATTTTTGATGCAATGTTATCCGCAATATGAACAATATAATCTAAATAAGTTATAGGATACGTTTCTGGCACTGGTGACCATGGGCCCAAATGACATCTAACCAATCTCAGTATTGATTGAACAATATCTTCTGATAAGTACAGCGTAGAAGATTCTAACTCTGAAGCAAACTGTTTGTCACTTTTTTGGCAGTTTGAAATAAACTTTCCAACAGTATAAGGGTGCATCGGATCGTACTCAAATTTATTTGAATCCATATTTTTTATACCCTTACAAACGTCATGTATCAAACATGCAGATATAACTATATCTTTTTCTTCTAGAGAAAGACTATAGGATTCACAAAGGAGATTTGCTATTCTAACTACTCTTTTGGTATGAAGAACATTTCCTCCCTCACCATGCTCATCTGCCGGATGGTATTTACCACTAAAGCTTGATGGTATCTTCCAAAATGAATCAGCTTTTATTAATATAGATCTAATAAAAGATCTTATACTTTCATCGTTGATTAAGTTAATTTCATTTAAAATAGAATCTAACATTTCGTCTTCAGAGGACAGTGAACTATCTTCTTTTTGACTTATTAAAATATCATCTAATATTGATTTAGTCATTGTTTTTATCCTTTTTCCATCCATCCCATTTTGAACACGGTGTATCAAAAGGGCATTTTTTACAATACGATATAAGCCCTCTCTTAGGGGCAAATATTTCAGTGGCCAATAATTTTTCGTGCCACAGCTGCAAATTACTAATATCAGAATCTGAAACTACAAACTCAGAAAAATTTAAATTTTGACTCATTAAATCTATAATTCCAAATTTTACCTCAGACATTCTTTCTGGGTGTCTAGTTTGAAACCCTTTGTACAGTGCGGCAAAGTCGATCTTATATTGATCTCTATTGCTTTGTTTATAGTTAAACATTAATTTAACAACATAAAAAATTTTATCTTTATATAAAATAACATCAAAAGTATCGGATATATTATTTCCATTTTTTCCCGGAACAAAATAATCATCAGCTATTGATACTGGAATATAATTTGAATCGCTATATTTTTCGTAAAATAACAATAGAGAGGCTGCAGCTTTTGACGTCAAGCTAGACATATTACCGTATGCTGTTTCGTGTTGTTCTGTAACAATATCATACGAGGTAACACCCTTAGGAAACCACATCTTTTCCCACCTATTTAATAATGCGGAATACGATGGTACAATTCCTGATTGTTTTTTAAAAAAGAAAAAATAAATAATATTTTTTATAGTGTTTTCAAATTTATTTGTATAAATATCTCTTGAATATATTTTTTCTGGAAGCTTCTCCCCATGCCTATAATCATATAATCTTTCGCATATTTGAAAATCTTTTAAACCACTTACTGTAATATTTGACATTAGTGAAAATCCTTACCGCTCAACAATTCATCAAGCAGTGACTCGGATGAAGAGTATGAGCTGTCTGTTACCGGTTCATATTCTTCATATGTTTTTTTATAATCAATATATTTAACTAAAGGTGGATCATAAAGAAATGATGAACCAGTAATTCTATTTTTTGGAATCTGAAGCTGCATGATGTTTTCGTCTTCTGTGTCATCATCTGTAGCTAATCTTTTCTCGGTTAAAAATATGGTAACTGCACACTTCTGTTGAATTGTTAGCGATCCACCAGTATCAGACTGCTGAACTACTTCACGTTTTTCTTTCATTCTATTTGCGTTTTCTTGTGCAGTAATAATAAGTGCACAGTTCATATCTCTAGCTAATTTTTCTAAACGAACCATCATCTCTTCAAATTCGCCCCATCTTGGCTTGCCTTTACCCCTAGTAAACATTGACTGTATAGTATCAATTATAACTACATCTGGCATCATAGAATTCTGACCTATTATATCTCTAAGCCAAAATTCTAAATCTTCAAAATATGGTGTATCCGGATCATGTCTAACCATTAATCTGTTTCCCCAACTAGAAAGCTTTGCTTTAAAGATTTCTAAGTATTTAGATCTTTCTTCTTCAGACCACTTTGACGATTCTAAGTATACGTTTTTTTCTATTACCTGTGTCATTAAAATTCTTTCCCAATGACCAATGGCCTCTTCAAAATTTATATAAAGAACTCTATACCCATTATCTAACCAATTATTTGCTAGGCACTTGGCAAAGGTGCTTTTTCCTTTCCCCGAGGCTGCTATAATTGCGTGAACTGCACCCCTAAAAAATCCACCATCATTTGTATATCCCATTGCTCTATTAAGAGCCTTAAACTGTGTGGGCAAGAAATTAGGAATATCCAATAAAGAATCAACTCTTTCAATTATTTCAAAACCAGTTGTTACTTTATCTAGTGGATTGTATTTAATTTGATTTTCTAGTTCTCTAATTTCAGATGTAAGAGTTTGGACTCGTGCAATATCTTCTTCTGTTTTAAGACCTTTTTGGGTAAGAATATTTTGTAATTCTTGTAAATAATTAATCTGTTTTCTTTTATTTGCTTTATGTTTAACTAATTCTGCTATAGCATCGGGACTAGACAATTCTATTGTATTAAGAATGTCCAACATTATCGTTATTCCTGCGTTGCCACCCAACGCTTCGTATATATCAGAATCACTTTGTAACCAAGACTTAAATGCTATTGGATCAACTACATTTAAATTTGTTGCTTTATGAAAAGATAAAAGGGCTACATAAAATTCATTAATTCCCTTTTCCCCGTGAATCGTACCAACAATTTGTTCTGGAAGATTATCATAAAAATATGATATAGCACCCTCTTGTCTAATTGACAATGCAAATATTTGATATTCTAATGGTACAGAATCTTTATTTATTTCGTTTGTTGTTTCCATTTTGATTTCTTTTTTGTTTTGCTAATCTATATGCTTTTTTTCTGTATTCAGAATTCTTTTTTTTAACCATTTTATAAGCTGTTGTATCTACAATTTTTCTTTTTGGTTTATCTTTTGGAATGTATGGACTATGCCTAATGGCTTCCATCATTCTTTCAAAAACAGACTCCTCTGTTAACTTATCATTATACCTAAAAACAACAAGTGCAATTCCATTCTGCTTACAAAACTCCATTTTTTTAATATCTCTTTCAAGTGCTTCTTGAAACTCATATTTAGAATCAAAAAATCTTTGAGTATAAAAAAAATGTTGTCTACCGTGATACTCTGCAGCGACTTGATAACTTGGACAATAAACATCTAATTTTAATCTATCTCCAATATGGAATTCATTAACTATTTTTTCACCAGGAAGAAGTTTTTGCATTATTGCAGTTAGTGCTGTTTGTCCTCTAGACATTTTTTTCTTAGAATTTTTTAACCAACCTAGACCAATTCTATTTATTTCTTTATTCAACTTATTTATTGTCCAACCAAGTTCTTTGGATATCTCAGATAAGGACATGGTTGTATCAAATAGTAAATCAGTTAGATGCTCTAACTCTTCCCTATCTTGGGGACTATTGGGCATGTGTTGTGCTTGTTGATTGTTGATTGTTGTCCTTTGTAAAATTTAAAGTCTTGCCTAAATCTATAATAGACATGTCTAATTCATTCCATATCTTGTGAGACAAAGCGAGTCCTAGTGAGCTACAATCGAGTAGGCAGTACTGGACTTTGTTGTTTAGTTTAGATAACTGATCAAATATTTCTTCATATTTTTTATACATACTTCCATATGATATATGGATAACATTTTCTTTTAATCCAAGTACGCTTGAAATTCTTTTCTGATCATGTAGCGATACAATTACAGAGGGTGTATTTTTAATATAAAAAGAAATAATTGAATCAAATACTGGTTTATTATTTTCAAAATAATATTCAAAAGCGTTAGGGTAATGGTAGTATATTTCTTTATTTAAACCAATTGTAGAATATTTTCCATCATTAATTTCTTTCATTAAATCATATGAAACATTTTTCATTACTCTATCACCAGAAATATTAATAGAATTAATTATTTCTTTGGAAACATTTTGCGGAAATGATTTTTCATTTTTTTTATTTAATCCTATAATTGAAGATTTGGATATATTAATAAAAGCAAATTTTTTATTGCTATTCATTAAGCTAGTCAATTGAATAAGAGATTTATTTATATTTTTCATATTTACTCCTTATAGTCCAAAGTTTCCCCAGTTTATTAAAACTGGATTTTTATCTAATATAGAATTAATATGAGACAAATTATGGTATTTACCACCATCTATCTCAGAATATCTTTTATATTTGTTTTGTTTATCTTCATCGAAGATATATCCCAGGTGCTGCATTACGAGTCCTGAATTAACCCAAAAGTTTCTTCTTTTAATCCACTCATAAACATATGTTGGCTCAGATCCACAAGCAAGTGCTTTATCATTGAATTTTCCGCCAGGTATAAATCTAAATATTCTTGAACTATTGTTCGGTGCCCAAAGTTTATCTACTCTATATTTTGTTTCATCCCACATATGATAAAATCTTACATTAACCACATCTTGCTCAGAGCGATCTAAAACTGTTCTTATATCAAAAGAATTAAGATCATCTAATCTATATAGCATTTCGTCACAGTCTATCGCTATAATCCAATCACCTGAGCTAGCATGCTTTTCTAGGTTAGACCAAGCAGTTGTTCTTAGCTTTCCTTCGTTAACTGAGAATGTTGGCTCTGTAGTTTTATACACATGAGCATAATCTGATGCTATGTTGGCTGTATTATCTTCTGAACAATCATCGGTAAAAACAATTTCATCAACTTGATTTGATATTCTACTTAAAACATTTTTTAGAAATCTATTTTCTTCATTTCTACCAACAATTTGGGCAATAATTTTTTGCTTAGACATTTTTATCCCTAAATAAAAGGAGTGGTAGATATCACTCTACCACTCCCGATCCAATAATAATTAACCTTCTACTTGCTCTCTTGCTTCAACAGCTGTAATGCGCTGAACATCAACATCTTTGAACAAAAGTTCTCCACGAGTTCCAGTCAATTTACGAGAATTGCTAGATGCAATTTTCTGAGCCTCCGCAACAGTGGGTGCTTTTACAATTGATGTAGTTGTAATTGTGAAGTATTTGAATTTATTTTCAGCCATTAGTTTTCCTTTCGGCTATTTACATTGTTGGTTTTTATTGCATATATATATTACATCCTAAACCTTGATGATTGCAAGTTTTGTTGCTAACATTTTAAAATAATATTTAACTGTTTTAAGTTTTTGATAAATTTCTGTAAAAAAAAGCTGAAATCATTTTTTCTCCACTAGTTATTATTTCACTTCTATGATTTAGCTTAGACAAAAACAATACTAAAGAATTTTTTTGGGGTTTAAAAGAAATATTCAATTCAGGAAAAGACAAATTACCGCCCTCATAATTATCATTAATATAATAAACACAACTGTAATTCATTTTTTTTTCTTCTTGTTCACTATAAAAATCATTGTGATCCATTTGATAATCTCCTTTTTGGTAAATATTTACAGTACCCAAATAAGGACTATCTTGCCAGTGACAGTATTTTTTGCCGGTCCAAATTCTGTTGACAGCATTTTCAGTTTCTTTTTGTAAGACAGAAAAGAAATCGCTTAATTCTTTAGAACTATTATCCACAGTAAAATAATTCATTCTGTAGGCGTTTGGTTGTTTTATATCTAAATTATTATCATATCTTTTAATATTTAAATTATTTTTATTATTTAAAATAAAATTATAAAATTTATCATGAAGAAAAAAAAAATTATTTATATAAAAAATATTTTCATTAATTTTTTTCATTATTTAATTCCTTAACTGGCCAATAATATTCTAAATTATCTGGATCGTTAAAATATTGAGAATAATATTTATAATCTTTACGAAGTAAGTTTGATCTATGTGACCTATGAAATTCTTCAAGCCCAAACCATGGCGGCATAACTACAGAATTAATATCAACATCTTCATAATGCATGTTGTTTTTGTACCCTCTATTAATCCATTCTTGAATGGTGTAATTTTGATACAACTGCAATGCTGTTTCGTATCCAGTCCACATTAAGGTAACTGGATGATTACGCCAACCTTTGGTGGGGGTACGACCAAGAAGAATATTTAAAACTTGAAAAGTTTCTACACGCTGTTTTCCAAGTCTACGATAGTCCAAAACTTGGACAGATTTTTGCAAGTCGTGATAAGGTAAAAATGTTTGCATTATTTTTAATCCAATTCTAAGGGCATGACTATTATTGGAGTTTGATTGCCAATCCAAGCTCCTATGCAATTATACTCAATATATTCTAGCGCTTCTTCGCGGCTCATGCCATCTCTAGCTACGCAAACATTAACCATTTTTTCCCAAGAATAGACAGCCAATAATGGTTCATTAATTCTTTGCGAAAAACCAATCAATGCCTCATCAAAACCATCCATTAAAATGACTTTTTTTTCTAAGTCATTTAAATATTGATTTATTTTTTTCCGTAATGATAGTGACATATAATTTATTTTTTAAATTCTTCAAAAGTTTTGTTGCCTATGCCAAAGTATTCTCTAGCTAAACCGGACTTAATTATATCTTCATTAAGACATTCCCCAGCTTCATTCCACACTCTAGCTAAAATTCTACCATACTTTTCATTCTTATCTAAGATAGTTTCAATCTTTACTTTATGATTTGCTTTTGTTAACCATTGATCTGTAAATTCTTTGGCGGCTAGTCCCATCTTTTTTTCTTCAATATTAGAAGTTCTGCTCTCTGGGGTATTCACTCCGTATAAGCGCACTCTACCCTTTTTAAGGGTGTCAAAACCAAGGTCGATAACAATGTCAAACGTATCACCATCAACCACTTTTTTAACTTCTGCGTTATATATCCATGGATTTAATTTATCTGTCATATTAATCTCTTTCTATTCCTAGTTGATCGCATGCTTTGCGAAATATTGATTGACTTATTTTAAACTGACTATCTGCTTGACTATATCCCTCTCCTGGTTTTGGAGAAGAAGCGTGCCAACTGTGGCCAATTGAAACACTACCATCATACACGACATTGTATCCACGATGACGTGCAAAGTACGAACACCAAGTCTCCTCATAGTAGTGAGGCGTTGGCAAGAACGCCCCCAATACTCCCGGATACATGCTTTGATATTCGTGATCATTAGTTAACTTAGTCCATACTGATCTTCTAATAAAATATGCTGAACCCGAAACAGTTACACACGGTATTCTATCTCTAAAAAGTTTATCTTCTGGATCATGTTGTTTCCAGCCCCTATGCTTTGGGGCAATGTTAGTTCCAACAATACCGGCATGTGTTATAAAACCATTTTCATCTCTTTGTTTTGGTCCAAGAATATGAATATCTTGATTCTCATCAAATATTTTTTGGACATTTATTAAATCTTGAGTAGTAAGCCAAACATCTGCGTTTAGTAAACAAATTATATCGCCAGATCCATAGGTTGCCATGCCGTTGCATGCGAGAGAATAGCCTATGTTTTGATTATTCCAACCTGCAGTTATTTGATACGTAAATCTATTCTGCTCTATCCAATTCCAACTACCATCAATAGACCCATTATCTGATAAATAAAGATTCCATATTTTATTTTGTTCACTTAAATCACTATGTAGTGAGTCTAAAAATCTTTTGAGTAAATCTTTTGTATTGTAATTTACCACACACAAATCAATCATTTTTACCAGCTGTCATCCTCGTCATAAATTACTTTACTAATAAATTGATTTTCATTAATTGATTTTACCGTCTGTTCTTTAAGATGTAAAATATTTAATCTTTCTTTTTCATCTTTAATAGAAGAAAAGTAATGCGATAATGCATTTGATATAACTAGCATTTCGTCTATCGTTGTTATCAGATATGTTTGACCTGATTCAAGTTTAATATTTATTTTTTTCTTTTCATTTATTTTTTTAGCCATTATTCCTACTTATTTTTATTTTTTACTTTTTTATCATCTAAATCAAAACCACCAATTTCATTTGGATTATATTTATGAAGGCATATGTTGTCAGTATCTGGTTCAAATGTAACAAAAAATATGTTTTTATCTTGATCTGTTAATCCATCTGGAGCTGGAGATTCAATAGCTATTTTTGAAGAAGAACATCCATAAACTTGACTGTGGTTTTTATAGACTACAATATAATTTAACTTAGATGCTGGCACTTATGTTCACCTTTACTGTTTCTATAATTGAATATCTTTTTTTAAGAGATTGCTTCATAACAAAGAAAATATAATTAAACCAAATACTAATGGTGTAGCAAGTGCTAGCGAAACAGAAACTGCTCTTGTTCTTTTATTTTTAGATGTTTGATTAAGTATTTGCATAGCTATTGTCCAGTTAAAAGAAATTGTCAAAAGCAATGACAGTAATAAATTTTTATACATAGTTAGCAACCAAACATGATAGTGAGATCGGAAAATGCGGATTTATCAATTCTTGAACCACTTTAGCGTAGTCATTTATTTCGTGTTGTGCGTCTTCTGATAATCTTTGATTCAAAAATAAAGCGATAGATTGTAAGCTACACGACCACCTATATACAACATGCATCCCGTATGCTGCTAAAAACAAACGAGCTTGTTCTGGCGCAACTCCATTGCCCATTGCCATCTTGTATAGGGCTTCCCCTTGTTCAACATATTTTTTTAATTCTTCGGTTAAAATAGATCCAGTCCAAGGATCTATCGGACCACCAGATCCTTGTTTTTTATTGTCTGGAGCAAGTCTCCACTCTCCTGATTTTGGTATATAGAATTCAGGTTCCATTGTGATATATCTGCGTGATGATTCGTTCCATGAATCCATTGTATGGTCAGAGCCAACAACATATTTCCAATGCTGTCTAGCAACTAGAAGTGGTGCTTTGATTTCAAACGTAGCAAACGCATGCCTAAAAGGCGACATATGATTTTCTCTTGCAAGAAAATTTATTAATCTAGCGTCGTCTGTTGACATTTGAGAACTTTCCTTCGCAAACGATGCTCTTGCAGCATTAGCGATAGAAAGATCGGATCCCATAACATCAACTAATCTAACATAGCCATTGTCTAAAACAACTATAGATTTTCCTATATTATTAATATGTTCCATAGGATATATTATATCATTTAATTGGCTTTTGAGTTATCCTTTATGAACTTAATTTCACAAGAATCTGTAGTGCAATATCTTTCACCAATTGCATCTGATGCCATTCCAGCATATACGCCAGTTAAATCTATTGGAAATAGTTTTGAACTAGCATCTATATATTCTTTTTCTGATATTTGAGTATACGGCATTTGGAGATAGGTATCATTGCCGCTTGGCAAGAATGATACTGTCTTTAATTGTCCGTCATACATATGCAATACGGTTCCAACATGTTGTGCTTCGGTATCTTTATTAAAAGATATTGTTACAGAAACAGAATTATCTGACCAATATCTTTGAGCTGTAGCCGCTAAAGACATCTTTTCAAAGATTGTAACATCTCGTTCTGCTCTAGCTGCTTCTGATTTAATCGGAAAATATACTACAGATGTTGTGTCTGGAGATTCCGAAGCTGGCTCAACAGTATAGTTTGCCATTCTAAATAATGGCAGCATTGGATCTTCATTTGAGAATCTAATTGTTCTATTGAAGTATTTTCCACCGGGTGTCCAGTGAACTCCTGGTGATTCTCCCGCAAGAATAGAAACTGTTCCAGAAGGTTTAATTGTTGTCATCTTAATTGATTCTCTAATTCCTAACCATTCAGAATAAACATTGTCATAACGTTGAATGGTTCTATAACCAGTATCCATCCATTCACGAAGAGCTGGAACGCCAACTCTATCAGCAAAGTTAGCTACCCCAGACATAGATGCGCCAATTCTGCGATTGCGTTGCATGATTGCATTAGTTTCTTCCCAGTGAGTAGGGAGGAGTGTTACTGTTTTTGCGTATAGATATGCAAACTTGAGTGTGCGCTTATAATCCTCAAGGTTATCATGGCGATTTAAGTATGTTTCGACTAACGTACAGCATTCATACGATTCCAAAGATTGTTCTGCGCATGGATTATATCCAGCTACTCTATGATCTTTATTGTTTGGTGGATCAGACAAACGCCCATACTTACGAGACATGTCCATCCATATAACTCCAGGCTCACCATTAAGCGATATACCCTCCACTATGCTAGAAAGATCTGCTCCAACTATTGTTTCAACAGAATTATTAGACATCCAACCCCAACCTGGCGCAGATGAATTATAAGAATTGCGTTCAGGAAAACGTTCTAAATTTTTTAGATTTAAAAAATCTTGGTCATCTAATCGACCAATTAATAACTCTGCTGATCGACGCACATTTCCAGAAACCACGCATACACCAATAACATTTCCGATATCTGCTATATCTACTCTAGTTAGTTTATCGCCTTTGCGGCCAGTAAACATCTTTCTTATGTGGTTATGTAATTTTTCTAGTGGCTCATGACCAGCAGCAACCCCACCAAAAGTTTTAATAGGAGTACCTGCAGGACGAATTAATTGATAATCAAATTTTACACATTCTTGATCTGGTTTTAGGTAGGAGTTAATTAGAGTAGAAGTTGATTCTACCCACCCCTCTCTAGTATCCGCTATTACTATTGGCGTATTTGTGTCTGATTCTTTTGGTTCAAAAATAACGAAATCTTTATCTGCACCTTTGTCGTCAAATCCAACTCCGACACCCAGCATTGATGCCTCCATAAGAAATGCAAATGGCTTTGCTGGGTTATGTTTATTCATTTCTGCGGTTGATACAAATGCACAATTTTGTAGTGCAGCTGAATTTTTTTGGACGTTAACTATATTTGTCCCCATTGCCCATAGTCCGCGACCAGGTGGAGTCCACTTAAGATTAAATAATCTATCAAATGCTTCCTTTGCTGAAGCCTGAGCTTTTGCGTCATTCCATGGAAGACGATTTTTTTTACAATGATCTTTTTGAAGAGAATACATTCCATTAATAACTCTCTCACAAACGTCAACCCAAGACTCCTTGGTGCCATCATCTTTTAATCTGGAATATGTACGAAGAAAAGTTATTTCTCCAACAGAATTCCCTGCCGCGTCCCTATATCCAAATGGAACTAATTTATCTTTATATGAAGTTATAAACTCATCTGTCAGTCTAAAAGAAAACATTGATGCTTGCTTTGATGCAGCGTATGCTATATCGGGATTACCATTTTCTATTTCTAATGACATTATATCTCCTATTTAAGTATAGTTATTTTTTTTACGTATTTTTGATTAAGTTTTTGTAATTCTGTATTTTTTATCTTTATTATTTCATCAACTTTGTAAACTTTATATATTTCTTTTTCAAAAAAATAACCACTTCTCCAATTAAAAACTTTATTAATATTATTTTTGTGTTTAACAAACATATTACATATTACTGCGCCACCATATGCTTTTACTAAATTAAAAAATTTTATTTCTAACTCTTTTGCATTATCTTCATTTAAATCAGAAACCTCTTTTGCTTTATTGTAGAGCCAATTAAACGCCTGCCTATTTAATGGAGATACATCTATTGGATCTACAACGCCTAACATAATAATTTCATTTCTATCTTTTATAATTTTTATATCTTCTTTAATATTTTCTTTGAATAATTGAAACCAATCTTTTTCATTAAACTGTGTCCAAGCTGTACACCAAAACAAAAGTTTGTCTGGAGGAGTAGGAATAGTAGTGCCCTCCAACAGAGGAAGCATTGTTGCACAGCTTATGGTTTTTTTCACAAAAGCTTTTCTTTGTTCTTCGGTAAAACCTTTAGATCCAGACATTGTCCAAAGTCTTTTGATGTGATTATCCCAATCAGATTTACCTAAAAATAAATTTAAATATTTTTCTGCTGTATCAAAAGGTATTGTGTCTTCATTTATCACCTTTTCAAGAGCATCTAAATACATTTATAATCCTTAATAAAATACTCAAAACCTATAAAAATGATCTGTATAAACAGCAATCCCGCCTGTAATCAGACGGGACTGTTGTCGCCGTGCTATTAGTATAGCACAGAATATATTTTTAGGTAATACTTACAATGCTTTTGCTGAGTCTAATCCTCTATATTCCAACACTTTGTTTCTACCGTAATCGGATTCAGTATTTGCTTGACCATAGCCTGAAGTAAATACTTTTGCACTTGCTACACCATGAACATCATTTGGTCTAAAAACACCAAATGATGCTGGCGCACCCTCTGCTTCTGTTCTTGCGGCGTGGCCGGTTCCTGCAAAAATATTAGATGATGTAACACCATCAAATATATAGTTGTTATAGCTATACTCGCTTACTCTATCAGCATGGCCGAAACCAGAAGGAAATGCTGCTGCTCCTACTAATCCTTTAAATTCAAATGGCTTAAAACGAGCACCTTCATAGCCAGCTCCATCTGCAAATGTTCCTGCTAATGGAGTTGTTCCAACGTAGAGTGTTGAGCCAGTAAATAATTGCGATAAAAGAACATTACCTGGGTGATAACCTGTCCCAGGAGTATGGTGATTGTCTGGGGCTCCATCCAAAAGACCCTTAGCAAATAGTGGGTAAAATGAATATGTGCCAGCCGTACCCTTGAATACGTTCACCATATCGGCAGTTGAACGACCCTTCAATACTGGTCTTGGACCTACGTAAAAGGTTGCCATATGAAATATCTCCTTATTGTATAATGCGGTTTACACTATCTATAGTAAAATGATTTTTGGTTTTTAACCATTAATCATATTGAATTCTTAGATCAGAAAGCACTGGTGCCGTCTTATCTTCCAGCATATTTAAAGTAACTTCTATCCACACACTAGAGGAAGCACCTGGGTTTGTGGTGCTATAGTTTCCGGCATCATCGTAGATGACCCTATAGCTAAAGGCATTTGACATCTGGCTTAGGGGAACATTATATATGACCGGATCTACACTAATTATATTATTAATTAAAGAACCATCCGGAGGAGTAAATTTAATTATAGTCTTACCAGATGGCAAAAATTTGTCATATCTTACATCAAGATCTGAAAGTCCATATGTATATATGTAATTGCCTTCTTCCTGCATATAACTTCTCTGTACCATCTTAATTCTTATTGCTGTAATTTCTTTATCTGGGAAATAAAAAGAAAGAGGTCCAGAGTTATATATAGTATCCGAACCAGACACAAGCCATCCACCGGGAGGAACCTTACCAACTGCTGTGCTAACTCCGTTATAAAGAGCGGAAGAGTTTAAGGGTATCCAGGAGTCAGACTCTGTTAATGTTGGATTTAATTTTGTTGTATATTCTATTGAAGAAATATCGACTGAGTATACAGGAAATGGGTTGAATTTAATGCAATTTGTTTTTGTTGACCCGGTAAATTCAGATGGTATTTTTACATAAAACATCATCTGAGCTCCAGATGGGGAAGTGGATTGTGTAATAATATTACGTTTCCAAATTTTATCTGGATTATCTATTATTGCATTGAATGTTGGAGTTGTATTGACTATTGCTCCGGCTGTGTCGACTCCTGAATAAGTGTTTTCTATAAATGTTTTAAAGAAATCTGGAATAACCTGAGAAGAAGAGGCACCAGAAGTATGAAACTTTAATTTTGAATTTGAAGATCCACTAACTTTTGGGAGTGTTATAACGTTATAATATGGATCTAAACTTAATAGATTTGTGGTAGAAATAGAAAAACTTGTTCCAACAAAATTTACATAATCAAGCTGCGAAAAAGAGTATATTGATAATGTATTAGTTTCATTTTCAAGTGCTTCAACCCTATCAACCAAATCTTCAACAGCGCTGACTAAGTATGCTTGATCTTTTATAACTCTTTGAAAAGCTTCTGATAGTTTTTGATCAAGAATATTTGATTTATTATACAAGTATAAAAGATCTTTATAATTTTCTTCAATTCTTTGATTGTATTCAGAGCTGTCTACCGGACCCCTATATTGTGCGTTTCTTTTCTGTGTATTAATTGAATCTGCCATATTAAATCCTGTTTTCTAAATATTTTATTTTACTTTGAAGCCTAGATAATTTTCCTGTAATTTTTACAATGTCATTTACGCCTATACTAGATGAACTCGGCGTTGCATCATTGTCAACCGAGTATGCCGTAACGCCCTGTATTTCAATATCTGCACCGTCAACGAGTACCTCTTGTTCAGTTGAAGAAAATATTTTACCATTAATGGTCACAGAATAACTATCGCATGCTAAGTCTATAGAAGTTAATTGATTATTAATTCTATTAAAATCAGCGAGTAGAGAATTAATTTCTAAATTCTCTCTTTTGCTATTTCTAGTTCCCCTATATTTTTGTCTAAACCTAGAAAAAAGAGGTTCTACCAGTCTTTTTGTATGAGATTGTTTTGTGTAAGTTATTGGCATTTAATTCTTCCTAATTAATTAGTACCAGAAACACTGGCTTTACGCATCCCTATGCTTAAACTTAATTCTTACAGATTCAACTATTGGAGACGCCAAAGGATCTTCGTATCTATTTAAATCAATTCTATATCTAATGGCGTTTACAGCTGATGGATTATTGGAGGTATAAATAAAGTTTGATTTTCCTGTTAGCTCCCTTGAAGCTAGTACTTCTTTTCTTCCAAAAATTGTATCTATTGTAAAATAATAGCTATCTTCGTTTACTTTATTTTGAAACTCAAACGGGTCCAAATAATTAAAATAATCAACAAAAATTAATCCATATCTAGAAAGAGAAAGACCCTCTATTAAATTGAAGGAAACTTGTCCAGATACTAATTTATCATAAGTTATAATTATTTTATTAATACCAGATTTAAATTCCCACTCAATAGCCTTACTTGCTGTTCCCTTGGGAAGGTCTGCTATCAAAATGCCATTTAAATATATTGCTAAATTAAAATTAGGATTAGACTTTGACACATTGTGCACGACGTTTACAGGAGCCTGTCTTATTATTGATGTCTCTATATATCCAGAGCTATAAGAATTTATTCCTGGATTTATAGAACCTATTTGTTCTTTTAGGGTATTTGATAGAAGTGAAGCTGGCCTATTGTTAAATGCATCTGCCCAATATTCTAAATCTTTATATTTTCCATCTGCAATAGACGCACCTGCATATATTAAATAATTATGCTTTAGACAGTCTACCCCACCTAAAAGAATCGGATTTAAATAATTTTCCTCAGAACTGAGTGCAGTAACCCTGTAGGCATTTTTTCCAGAATATATTTTAGTATTTGGATTTAATTCGTTTGCGTTTACCGCTGAAGAATTTATTGGTATATACTTCAATTCATCGTCTTCGGGTGTGCTTGATATGTAAACATTTTTTCTAATTGATCCATCAAGATAAACAATTGGATTGTAACCAGAACTCTCTGATCCTTTCGGAGACACGGGAATCCAATTGTAATCATTAATTTTTTGGGCGGTGGGGTTGTTTGCTGCAACGTAGTAGTTTACCGATGTTCCAGGAACAACCTGCTCCTTAACTTCCATTGAAACCGCATCTATTATTAGATTTGAATTAGTTTTTGTAGCGATGGATATAGGAGCGGATACTAATATCCCCGACTTGGCGTAGTACTTTGACCCAATCATCATTTCTCTTAAACCAAACTTATAAACATATGGACTAGAACTATTTTGATCTATATAATCTGGTTCATTTTTATATAAAACTATTTCTATTGTTGAATAAGAATCTGCCGGAATAGAAAATGAAAATGCATCGTAGTCTGATCTTGATGTTTTTGTTTTTGTTTCATTTGGTTTTTCTGGATCAGAATATATTGCTCTCATCATAATATTTACGGGAGATGAAGTAAAAAGAATTCCATCTACCTTTGACAATACCGAAGTTCTGTTAACCGGTATGCTTATTGTTAGAGATACTGGTTGTGGATTTTGCAGAGATACAGAATGATCCCAGTACGTGTCTGTTAACCCGTCAAATATATTATTAAAATTTGTTTTATCAATTGTTTGACTCAACTGTTGACCATTTGCTGTTACTGTAAAATTGACATTATTTCCGTTGAGATTATCTACGGTCATAACATTAAATTGTTCAGATTTTAATTTGCTAATAGTTACGTTTCTAAGTTTGGGATCAAAAAATGCAGAGTCGGTTAATGATAAATCTAATTTATCTGCGGATATAAAATTTTCTGTAAAAGAATAAAAATATCCATCAGAATTATTATTCATAAATATAAGGTCATCTACTTTTGATTCTAACTGTAATCTTTTCTTTTTTAAATTTTCTAATTTTTTATTAAGAGATGTAACAATAGAAAACAATTCTTCGTTGTTATCTAAAATTGTGTCATATAAAATATCAACGTTATAAATTGTATTGGCCATTATCTGATTCAATAAATCAACATCAGTTTTATTTGATGTCCTAAGAAGATCATAATCTACCCTAATTGGATAACCAGGCTGGTTCACACTAAAATATTCATTAAATGATTTTCTAACTTCTTGTTCAGAAGGTTTTTGACCAGAAGAATATACTAATTTATATATATTATTTAAAAATCTTCTTTTTTGTACTGTTGAAATGTTCATATTTTTTTAACCTTTGCTGCCAATGTATATGAATATAAAGTTGGAACAACATTTGTATTTGGATCCTTTAACATTTTTATTTTAACTAAGATACTTCTAATCTCAGATGGAACTTTTGGATTATTAAGATAACCCACTCCAGGTAATTTATATCCTGGTGGAACATTTTGATTAAATACTAATATCTCTGGGTTTTCAGAAGATGAAGCCGAATTGAATCCAAACTGAGTAGAGCTTATATCAAACCAATTATTCCCATTATCAACGGACAATTGAGATGATATAAGTTGAATATTTGAAGAAACACCTCTTATGTCACTCTCTACTCCAAGCATTACCGACTCTACCGGATAGTCAAAAACATATGGTAATGAAATAACTTCTGCAGAATCTAAATATTCAATATACTCAATTGAAACATCTCTTAATCCAATAGACATTCTTTTACTTTTGATTATATCTCTTTGTAATTTTAATGGAACAGTAAATGTTTGAACTGACTCAGACGTATTTGTGCCGGTAATCTTTTTCTTTACAGAAATAGTTATTTCCTTACTGGTAACATTATTTTTCTTAAAAATATTTGGGTTACTCAAAGGTGGCACTATTGCATCTTTATTGTAATTTATTTCTTGATAAATATCTTTACTTAAAGAATCTGGATTAAATCTTACAGAACCAAAAAATGGACTATTGTCTGACGTAGATTTAGTATAATCTGTAGCCCAATATGTGTGCATTATTTCTTCTTCATTAAAATACGGTTGTTCAAGAACAATTCTAACTTTTAATACTTTTCTATCAGAAAATTTAACAACTGCTGAATCAAAATAATATTTTGAATAAGCTTCTTTTGTTAGGCTTTCCGGAGACAAGCCTATATAAAAAGATTCTCTAACAACATCTTCAGTTTCACCGAGATCATTGGTAACATAAATATTTGAAACTTTTACTATTTTTGTATATGCAAAATATGGAGATATTTTTATTGAATTAGCCATTGACGGGGAATTTGCTTGAATAGTAAAATCTAATTTTAAAGGTTCTTGTAGGTTGTGGTTTGACCAATTAATCAAACTGCGCTTTGGTGCAGAAGAAAGTTCTTCTGAATCAACTATATAAGAAAACTCATTATCAGATGGAACAAAATCAAATACATTTTGATACTTAGTTTTATCAACGTTTAAAGCTTCATATTCAAAATATGTTAGTGGATTTTTATCTATAATATTTAATGGATTAGATATTGAAGGACTGTTTTTGAAAACGTATTCATAATTTATTTTATCTAATTCATCTTTTCTTTTGATAACAACGTGATTATTCCCCATGAATCCATTGGAATTATTTATTGTTAATCTAGATGCATTCCAGTTGACTGTTTTTGCTGCCTGAATAGTTGCGGCACCGCCGTAAATCATTGGATTTTCATTTACTCTCATTTTAGAAAAGTCCATATAATCTTGATTATCAAAAGAATCACCAATATAAACTATGTCTTCTGCTGGACTTGAAGAATACATTTGAAGTATTTTTGTTTTTGAAAATATTCTTTGAGAATATTTTTTTTCATTTTCTATTTCAGAAGTAAACAAATTAAATATACTTATAGTTTTTGCGGTTAAGTAATCTAATTGTTTAGCAGATATGTTTATGTCATTTTTTAATGAATTAACAAATTTATTCATTTTAGTTGATGTTGGTGGTTCACCTTTTGTGAATAAATCTAAACTTGTATTAAATGAATCTATATTTTTATACGCTTCATTTAGTGCTTGATTAAAATCAGATATTAAATCTTGTTTTGTAATGTATTTGCCGTTTTTTAATTTTTCAGCTATAGCAGAAAGTGAGGTAGCAACCTGATCAAAAATTGATGTTGATGGTGATAGTTGTGCCATTTTAATTAACCGCCAATACTTTGGTTAGTTTGTCATAATATGGGTCATAATTTTTTGTTTTTGCCTTAATTATTACCGCATCAAGTGATGCTTGATAAAGAATATTTGATACATTTTTTCTAATTATTATTCTAAATCTTGTAGAATTAGAAACATATTCATAAATAACCGAAAATGGATCAGATAAAACCTGATTGAATACTATTTCTTTTCCGTTTTGTATAAAATAAACCCTTGAACTATCAGAAAATAATGGGAGATCTTTGCTATTGGTATAATTTGTTAGGTTAATTGCGTAAGATCCGTCTGATAAAAGTATTTTAATTGGGCTATAACCCTGATAGTCTGAAGAAAATATTGTACCGTATGCTGGATTGTAACTAGCACTTTGGACATAATTTGTATTAACATATGGAAAATTGCTTAGTGTTATTCTTCCTGTATAATCTGTTGTTGAAAATCTTTCGCCCTGACCCTGATCATTAAAATATGATTTAGTTGATTCTTGAAATAATTTATTTTTAATAAAATCAATACTATCATAATCAAAAAGAGTTAAATCTGTTTTATATGTACAAACATATATAGAATTAATATCCAATAAATTAATAATTATTGAATTTTCTTTTAAAGAATATTCATTTGGCGAAACTATATAGCCATCTTTATACAAAACAAATGTTTCTTTTTTAAAATAGAATCTAGTATACGCGGATGATGATTGTGGATCAAAAAATAAAACTTCTGAATCTATTGTATCTTTTCCATATTCTAATATCGGAAGCCAGTCATTTTCAGATACAGGTATTTCTGTATTTGAAATAGAAATTTCATAAGATATTGGTTCTTTTAGATCAAAATTAAATCTATTAAAATCTATTATGTTTTTACTTTTTATCAAAGAAGCTTTTAAGGCCAATGGATATCCATTGAATGGAATTTTTTTGCTAACAAAACACGCCTTGTTTGAATCAACTTTATCTACTGCTGCAAATTCTATAGATTTAATAGAAAAAGTATATTCATATTGATCTATTTTTTCTAAAATAAATAAATCTTTAAATATAGAACGGTTTGATCTTGAAATTGTTTCAGCAAATAATTCTCTTGTTTTTCCTAAGAGTATATTGTTTGAATCTTTTTGTGGAAGCATTCCTGGTTTTCTAAAATCATAAGTTTCTGAAAATACAGATCCAGATTCAACAAAAGTTGAATTATTAAAAATTTCTCCATTATCTTTAATCATATGAACAAAAAAGTTTTGAAATAGAGTAGACAAAATTGTACTCCATTTTTCATCTATTAAATTAGATTGAATATTTTCTTCTGAGAAATTATCTCTACCTATTTTATTAGCAAGTGTTTTATTGACAGTTGGATATTTGTATGAATAGTAACTATCATTCATATATTTATTTTTAAATAAATCTTTAATAGAATTATTTCTTAAAAATAAATTATAAACTAAATCCTGCAGCTTATCTGTATTAGATCTTCTTATCTCTCTTATTTCCTTACCAATATCATATACAGCTTTTGCATTTAACTCACTTGATGAAGTAACATTTTCATTTTTAGAGTAAACTGGTTGATTGAATATAAGTATAATTTTACTTACATTTCTTCTTGGAAAAGAAATTTCAGTAATTGAATCTAATTGTTTTGGTTCTGTTAATACAGAAATTGTTGTTGTAGAAGATATCGGATCTCCAATGTTTTTAGCCACATAAGATTCAACTTCTTGATTAGAATCTGCTGCTTCCTCAAGAATAGTTTCATAATCCTTGTACGCATAACTTTCCGTAGTATCTGAAAACAGAACTGCCTGAAGCAGCTGTAAGCCGTTTCCGTGTCCAGGTGTTATGTATATCGTGTCTATCTCTTGTGGAAACGCAAATGACATTTCAACAATATTTTGTGCACCATTTATATATGATGTATCATAAGATATATATTTTTTAATATCGTCTATTTTTGATGTCAAAATAACTGGAGATTTTATGGTTACGTTCCAAGAATCAGATTTACTGTCATTTAAAGTTGTGTAAAAACCACTATCACTTGATTTATAATTTTCATAATTACTTTTAATATTTATTTTATCAATAAAATCTAATGCATTTTTGGCCGTAATTCCACTACCAATTTTAAATACACCAGCTTTTGTATCTACAAATCCATTTCCATTTTCATCAAAATAAGAACCATCTCTATCGATTAGGTCAAATAAATAACCATCTGTTCTATAGTCGTTTAAATAGTTATCAAACTTTTCTACATAATTTGAATTATATAAATCATCTTTTCCAGCTATAAATTCATAGTTATCAATAAAAATTTGTAATGTATCTAAATCTTTTTCTACTTTTTCAATTTCAGAAAAGAAAATATCTATCATTGAATTAAGCATTAGGCCAACAGTATTGGCTGATGAGTAGTAGCTCCTCATTCTTATGTCTGCGTCTCTAAAAATATCAATAAAAAACTCTCTATTTAAAGAACTAAACTGACTAAATATAGATGGAGAATAACTTGTGTTTACTCTTATTTGCGAAAGTTTTGAAATTAAACTAGATACGTCTGATTTATCAACTTTCATTTGATTAATTAAAGAAGACACTGTAGATTGAGAGCTGTTTGAAAAGCTATTAATTACATTTGGAAGTTGTTTTAACATTATATTTCCCAGATCTCTCCATCTAAGTTCTGTATTTGGAAAGAAATACCAGCAGTTAGATTCCTACGAATTATATCATATATTTCTTCTATATTTTCAAAATTATTTTTAACTTCATCTGGCATCTTGATTACAACAAACCCACCTCTTGGATACGATGTTCCGTGTATTGGGTACACGTCCCAATTTGAAAGGAGATTGTTTATTTCTGATTCTATTTTTATAAATTGATGCTCAGCGGCTATGCCACCGCCCCTTAACCTTGTATCATATATTTCTGTCTGTTTCTTATTAGGGTTATTAGTAAAGTATATAATACCAATTGGCAGTGCGAATGGATCATGCTTTGGGGAATACTCATTAAATATTTCAGAATTATAAGTAAAATTATAAGGATAACTTGGAACATAATCCTGTAATGGTATATATTCAGCCACATTAGATGAGTTTGTTGAAAGTTTATTAATTTTTGTTGGCAGTAGATATATGTATAGTGGTTTATTAAATTTAATATTTTTAGAATTTAAAAACGGATTGAGAGGAACTGCTTCTCCGTTCGATTGATATATCATCAAATCAGAATTTTTAATTACATAATTTACTTTGATTAAATTTTCATCAGAAGGAATTACCCTATTATTAAACTCTAATAAACCAGAATTGCAGTTATAATCTCTAATTTCAGAAAAAGGTATTTTTTGCCATTCAGAGGATGAAGTTTCTTTTGTGTATATTTCAATCTGTGGTTTAAATAAAGGAGCTACCGAATTTTTGTAATTAGTTGGTTCTGGCCAAACAACCAGAGGTGTTTGTCTTAATTTAATTTGTTTATCAGAAACTAATATTGGTTTTTCATTTTTAACATCATAATATCCTCTACCAAAAATATTAGACCAGTTAATCCCTTTTGCTAAAGTTGTGTCATATGTTGCAATAAGAGTTTGATTTGCGTAATCAGATTTCCAATCTTCATAAATAGACATGCTCGGTATATTAATTGATTTAGTAAAAGATCCAGATGTTATTATTAACGGCCAAGCTTGTTTTTTGTCTACATAGGAATCCATACTGCCAATTTTTATTGCAGTTCCGGAATTATATTTAACAGAATAGACTGGACATATTTTTTTAATTGGAACATTTGTTGGAATAAAAGTTGTACTAACCTTTGGTCCAATATAATCTATAATATTTTGAGTGTTACCATCTGAATCATAAGCAACCACTGCAAGAAATATATTGCTAATACCCCTAGCAATCATGTCTACATATGAAACTGTATCTCCTAAAAATTCTTTTTGAGCAAAGTCGTAAAACCCATAAATAAATCCGTCCTGTTCTGGAATTCTATTTTTGACATACACAAAACCAAGTCTTGCATCTTTTTCCTGTTCTGTTGCCGTTGAACCAAAGTAGCTAGAGATTTCAGAACCATTTGGAATACCAACTGGCTTTCCAAATTCATTGCATAACAATAAAGTTCCATCTAAAGTTGTTATTGATTCTTTTTTTGGAACTATTACGTTATTCAAATTCTTCATTAAATACTCATTAATGTATGTAAGCGGAGTGCTAATTACATTTGACCCAGAATAGTATGTAGCTGAAGTTTCTATTGTTAATTTTGTTGCATTTCCTGAAGATGGATTTGTTTCTAAATAATTTATACTTAAAACTGAAGATGGTGAAGACACATTAGATCCAGTTTCTGAAACTAAAGAAATTAAAGAAGCAGAGTTTGATCCATTTAGATCTACATACAATGGTTTTGTAAAATCAAATACTACGCCAGAACCAGCTGTAAAACTACTTGAAGAAAATTTAATTGAACTAGAAAGAGATTCAGTATATGACTTATTTAAATAGCTATACACCAAAGAACCAAATGTCAACGGGATTGTTTTGACTGTGTTAGTATCATATTTGACTGTATGATTTTTTAACGCCGAAATATCAGAAAACTTTTCTGAAGTTGTTGCCGCAACATATGCGTCTACAGTTTTTGTTATAACTTTTGTATCAATTCTAATATTTTTTTCTGTATTTTCAGAAAAACTAACTTCTGACCAAGAAGATCCATTCCACGAATAATACTTTTCTGTATCTACAGTATAGATTAGGTAACCGGACTGATTTGACTTAAGACTATTTCCATCATAATAAACATTTGAATTATTTTCAATCCAATAATTTGCTATATCTTCTATTTCTGGTTTATTTAAACTAGGAAATGCATTGTATGTTTCCGAAACTGGAACCTCTGTTTCTTCTGGGTCGCCATATACTGGATCTGTTGTAGTTGCATTGCCAACTATGTCGCATCTTACGCTTCTAATCTGATATCCTTCAGCGTTTCCATATTTACTTTGATTTATTACTGTATCATTAGTTTTAAAATAAATATAGCCATACTTGCAGTTTCCTATTGGTTGATCATACATTGACAAAACAACAGTTCCAGAAGCATCTGGTTTTTTATTGACAGTATATCCATTGTATAAGCTATTGTTTATAGTATTAGCAAAGGAAACGTTATTTGCTGCATGATTTACTGGAGCCCATCCATAAGAAACAACTGTGACGTTGCGCCAATTTTCAAGAGTTCCAAAATTAATTTTAATATTTTTTACCGTTTCTGCGCCATCTGGTATGGTGAAGAATATTACATCTTGAATTCTTGTTACTTGGGTTCCAATTCCTCCACCAGAATAACTTATTCTTCTATATTTTCCTCCAGAGTTTACTTCATTTATATCACCCTGAGATAACGCGGCGTCAATATACTTTGAAACTCCATTTGAACTACACAGATTTTTAGCTGTTGTTAAATTTATAATACCAAGTGATATTGCACTTACAAACAAAGATTTTGTTTGGCTATCTACTTTTCCATCAACAATACCATCAAATCTTATTCCAGTTGTTTTCATTTTATTTTGAAAAGCAGATACGGCCGTAGATGCGGCTTGATCATAGCTGGTGTTTATTGCTCCAGAGTAGAATCCACCAGCTTTTAACATTGATTTAATATACTTTACGTACTCACCAGTGGTTCCAATTATCCATGCACTAGAAACGTTTCCGGCATCTATATCCCAAGTATAATCAAAATTTCTCCAAACAAGATCAGAAGAATTAAAAACAGAATCTCTTCCGGAAGTAAGATTAATACATGGGGTATCATTTTGCAATTGACCGGGGATTGTTCCCCCGGCGTTTATTACAGTTGGTTCACCTTTTTGTATTATTGTATAATTTCTTACTACAGTTCCTACGGATCTCTTTAATTGTAATTGCCCTTCTCCTTGATAATGTATTCTTATATTTGAAGAATATGATCCACTAAAAATAAGTGGTTTATCTGTTGCAGTTTGATATGAATATGCTGTCTCTAATTCAAAGGGATAGGCGATAAAATAATTTGTTGGATCAATATTATTGTTAAGAATTTTTGAATTTGAACTTTTTAGGCTAGGAATTTCTTTTACAACATATGGACCAAATCCATCTGGTATATTTATAATTGGAGATATCGTATCTGTGTAAGCATAAGCGAAATCAGTTGAAGATGGAATAGCAAATAAGCTATAAGAGCTTGCTATATTTTCTTCTACGGAAGAAGATATCGGATCTGCATTTGCTATTAATACATCTGGATTTGTTACTTCTATATAGAATTGTACTGAACTTAAATCAATAAAAGAAATTTTATCTCTTTGATAACTTGGAAGTGTTTCTTTTAGTGAGCGCAAATAGTATTCACCAATGTTAAGTGGCGATGGAATAATACTCCTTGCATACCTGGTTTCATTTGAACCAACAGTAACATTTACGAACAATTGTTCTTTTTCTTCCGCTAATAGTGCGTCTTGATTCATTGTCCAGGACGAATTCCATTCTCCAACAAAATTAAACAAAGAAGATCTTGTATCTATCACCCTTGATGCATACGATCTTGAGTATAGCGCGTAAGAAACTGAGTTATACAAAAGTTTAAATGGACCTTCAACTACTGCTGAAATTAAACTTGTATCATTTTCTTCAAAAACAGATTCTTGATTATTTAATTTTAGAACAGTAGATTTTGAAGCGATGCTATAAATTGAATTGCAGTATTCTAAAAAAGAAAAAGAAGTAAATATTATATTTCCTTGCGCCACAGCGTCGCCGATTGTTGGAAATTCAAATAGTGCACCAACAGAAGAATTTGAAGATGAACTAATTCCTATGTTTAAAAAGCTTTTAGAAGAATTAACTCCAGATATTGTTCTGTACGAATTCTTTTTTAAGCCAAAAATTCCATAATCTTCGTTTTCAAATATAGTGGAATCTATATTCCATCCACCATTTTTTGTTTCGTCAAGTATTTTTGATGTTGTTGCATATTGATAGTAAGTTGGAACAACTGTTGCGTTAAATGCATCTATGCTTATTTCTGAATGTATAAATGGTTCTTCCGCAGGATATAAAGACCCGTCAACCAATAGTGTTCCATTATGAATTTTTACATAATTATTTATTAATATATTTGCTTTTTCGGAAAGTTTTTTTGTTGGACAAAATGTAAGTATATCAAAATCTTTTAATGAATCAACAGATTGAATATCAATCATCCAATAATTTGCTTTAGTTTTATCTAAGCTATCTGCTGTTTCACTTATTGGATTTTTAAATGTAAACTTAGAAAAGTTAAATGGAGATTTTTCAAGCCTATAGAATACATATGGTTTAATAATTTCTAAAGATTGAGTATCAAAAGAATCGTATAATACCCCAACATTTACTGTTTTTTGTTTTATTCCAGTAGTTGTTTCTAAATCAGAAAAGTAATCAATTAGCTCTAGGTTAACCGACTGCTTTGATCTAGCTATTAATCTCCAATTGAATATTTCATACGTTCTGTTATCTGCTATTGCCCTTTTGGGAACAAACACTTGATATCCAGTTGAATTAATATTAACATTAAATATATCTGAATATTTTTTATTAAACTTTTTTATAGAAAATACTTTTTTATTATAGTTATTATCTACAACAAAAGTTTCTTCTGGTATTGACTTAAAATATTGAATAGCATTAATTGATTCTGAATACCTTAGGTACTGCGAAGTTGCTTTACCATTTGAGTTGCATTCGATTTTATCATAAATTAACTTAAGATTAATTGGATCAGAAGAATCTAAGCCTATAATTATCTTGTAGGGAATTTCTGTGTCTTGATAATTATCTTCTGTTATATATGGATCAAGTAGTATTTTATATTTTTTTCTTCCAGTATTTATATCTATATGATCTTGATTTTGTGAGTTTAAAACTTTAATATTTAATGATGAATACAAAGATTGTGGTATATATTCTGATAAACCATATGTACTATAGTTTGCCGGAGCAGATATAAAGAATCTACTTACATAATAATAATGAAAAAATTCATCAGAATTTATTTCTGAAGCTTTCAGCATTTCGGTTTGATAATCTCTTAATAAAAAAGAATCACTTATTGATATATCTTGACTTGGGAATATTGTATTTCCTGTTTCATCCTCTAAAACACCAAGCTCATTTGCATAATAAGTTTTTACTCCTCTATCTAAAAAGATTTTATTTTCAGCTATAGAACTCGATAAATCTATAACGGTTAAATTGTTTTTAGGAGATAATTCTTCATTAACAAAATAAGCTATATTTGCTGCGTCGTCGGGAACTGACGATCCAATTTTTATTGCGTTTTCTTTTTCGTTAATTGTTATATTTTTAAATAGCTTCATTTAGCTATCCTCGTAATCTGAATTTAAGTCTTGATATTCTGAAATAATATTTGGTGTTGATCCAAAAAATCCCATTTGATATTGATCATATCTACTGATTGGAAACCATCTTGGTGGCAACCAATTAACAGTTGAAGCTGATTCATTATCAAATTCCATATTATGATGTTGATAAGTAAAACCTGGATTATCTATAATCTCTGAACCAGAGCTAGGTATTGCAGTATATGATTCTGGAAGAGGGACTAGCTCATTTGAGTAATGCAAATTGTCATAATTTTCATACCAATAAACTATGTCACCGTATATAGTAACGGGGGTTGATGATGGTGTGGAAGCTAATTCTGTCTCCATTGAAACAAACCAATAACCAGGTTTTGTTCTATCCTGAGCATAGAACGGCCCAATACTAAAATTACCATATTGATCAGCGTATACAATGCCTGCGGTTCCGTACCTACCCGGAGTACTTGAACTTATTGAATAATCAACTTCCTCTAATGAAGAGTAGGCTGTTCTTGCTTTTTTCCAATAAACTATTGGAGTACTTGAATGTGGAACATTACCCTGTCTTACGTACCCCTTGATATATATATCTCCAAGTCCATCAGCTTTAATATTCATTTTATCAGGAGCTGCTTTAAAATCATATGTATAAATATTACTAAGAGCAAGATCAATCAAGTATGAGTCTTGAAATGAGCCCGAATTGCTATTTTCGTGTGCATTTGTTGCGGGATAAGATATTCCAGAAATAGATACTTCTATTTGAGTTTTTACTGCTGGTGTAGGACCTGAGTACTTAAAGCTTGTGGTTGCAAAACCGTTTTGATTAGTTGTTACATATTCATTTTCTGCTATTATTTCATCACCATAAATTCTAAATGTTTGATATGGTTTTGGATTTTTATTCACATCATAAGAAACAATAGAGATGTATATGATGTCGTCTGATGTATCAAATATTTTTTGTGGAGATATCCATACTCCAGCGGTATCAAAATCATATTCATAATCAGAAACAAAAACAAATCCTTCATCTATAGGATTGCTCAATGAATTCAAGTAAAGACCAGAAGGAGTACTTGACCTATACTTTGAACCCTCATATGTTATGTTATATAGAGATGTTAATTGTGGTGTTGATGAAAAATATATTTTACCAAAATAGTCATCTAAATTAGAGTCATAATAATTTTTATCAATATAATAAGAATTATTTACTGTATATGTAACTAAATATTCTCTACCTGGTATTATTCTGCTTTCATAAGTTTCACTATTTAATATAGCAAATTTATTTTCATTTAAAATATATATTTGATCTCCACTTTGAATAAAATCAGAATTAAATATATAATATTCTGTTTCATCATTTTCGTTTATTATATAGTTACCATCTTGATCTATGGATGTCCATATATAAAATTCTGGATTCAAATTAGATTGAACTAAAACATTTCCAGTGTACATATCTTGAAGTGTAATATTAGAAATATTTGGATATGCTAAATATAGTGCGGCATTGTTGGATCCGATAATTGTTTCTTCATTATAGAATGTTAAATTTCCAGGAGTTGATGGATCAGCAAAAATCAATTCATCGTACTGAACTGTTGCTCCATCATTATATACATTGACTATAACTGGAGCACCCTGTCTTGGTATGTCTGTTAATTGTAATTCAAAAAATTTACCGATATAATTTTCTATAATTGGATCTGAATATATATAATATTCATTATCTGGCAAATCTAACCAGCCAACATTGATATCCGGTTGTTTTGTGTCTAAAAGACTTATATTTTTATTGTCGTAATAATCTGCGTAGTGGGCATTTACGTTAATTTCGCTATATTCATATAGTTGACTGTCGGGATTATATATTTCTTGTATAAAATTAACAGCGGAATCTGGAGCAAAACCGCTTGAACTAACTTGTTTATTGGGAATAGAAAGAATAACATCTTCATTTGAACTTACTGCATTTATTGAGGTTATTATATAGTTTTCATTATCTTCTGAGCCCAAACCAAAAGACTGCCTAGATAAACTACATCTTTGAACGAATGAATCAACTTGATTAGAATTTACTGTTCTACCAGAATCTTCTATTGTTTCTCCATTTTGATATGCGTTTCCATATTTATCTAAATATCCGTAAATCATTGGCGTACTCAAAAGCGGCTCATTAAGCTGAGTCCAAATTGGAGATTTAAATGGATAGTATGGAGTTGCAGATATTCCAGTTGTAACTATAAAAGTTTCTGAACCAGTATTATAATTAACAGTTGCTGTTTCAAAATAATTTGAAGATACTGGAGAATAAAAATTATTTTCTAAAGAATCAAATTTTTCGTTATAAATATTTAAAATAATATTAGGAGAAGATGGTATAAAATACTCTACATCCTCAATATAATTATAGGAAATACCACCATGTTGTGGATCTTTTAATTCAAAACTTTGAATTGTATTATAAAGTGGTTCTGGATTTATTTTTTTATTAATAAAATAAATATTTTGTGGAGTTGAACCAATTGGAAAAATTAAAGGTGCTTTTATTTGATCTTTTGTTATTAAAACATCATCTATTATAGATGGATCATTAAATGAATTAACAACCATTTTTTCTTCAATTTGATCAGTGATCCCAAATATTTCTTGAGTTTGATATACAGTAGATCCTATTTTAAAATTTGCATTTGTATAATTGATATTAGGAGTTGCTAATGAAATATAAGAACCGGCAGTTGGGTTGACAAAGTATCCCCTTCCATCCTCATTAAATGCTATTCTATATGAAGCGTAAGAGTTTGTTACATGCAAATCTGTTGATTCATCCCACTTTGATTTTGCTACAATTCTAATTTCAGAAGCTTTAGATATATCAATTGAATTTGTATTTGGTGTAGCCTGAATATTAATATATTGGTAATCATAGGTTTTTTCTTTAAAAGAAAGGTTTTCGTTTGTTAATCCATCAGAATTAACAACTTGAATGAAGTTATATTCAGGACTTGCGCTACTTGATTCAAGGTAATAATTTTTTACGTAAAAATCATCTCTATCAAGATAAGACATATTCGTATAAAAAACAGATGGTGTTGCATATTGATTGTGTGCCGGCATGTGTATTTCATACACCAATGAAACTCCAGCATTATACGGTGTTGATGAATCAGGATTATCTGCGTTGGGGTTAGGAACTACGAGAGAATAATTGGCGTAGTATTCATAATCTATTTCAATTGGATTATAGTGATCTTTATATGATGAAATTGTAAATCCATCTGCTTCAAAATATCCCTCAAAAGATACTGTTGCAAAATCTTCAGATACAATTAAAAGTTTGCCATCATCAAAATCACCAAATCCAGATTGAAAGTACTCCCCTAATGGAGTGGCAGTATCATAAATAAATGGTATTTGAGACATGCCTTCTCCAGAAAGTCCGGCATAATCCCATATAGCTTCATCCCAATTGGCGTAGCCAAGATTTGAGGGGTAAGTTTCATTTATATATCTAACAAAAGAATCAAAATCTTTTGATGGATTTCCATCAAAAGAAAAATATGGAGTTGAAGATTCAATATCAGAAATTTCTAATACTTCAGGTGTAGCCCCAAAATAATCTGAATTTGGAGTAGCCCCATAAGCCCTCCAAATATCTAATTCTCTTCTAAGTGTTAATTTTAATCCATTTAAATCTACTGAAGGTGGATTTTGATATACATCTAATATTCTTTTTTTATAATTAGAATTATTTTCTAAATACAATCTTTTTAGTGCGACCCTTGATCCAAACTCATCAAATATATTGAAATACAACATAGCATCTTGGCTATAAGTTTTGCCATCTATTGTTAAATTATTAAATTTTTTAAGAGTCATTATTTGATTATCTATAAAATTATGATAATAAATGTAATCTGTTTTTCTTGATTCATAAAAATTTTCTAAAGAACTAGATCTTGCAAGTTCTATGCCGTCGCCCAAAACAGAAATAGCAGATGACGGTACAGAATAAGATACATAAACCCAATCAATAATATCTTCGTCTGCTGTTGATATAAAAGAATTAATATCTTGTAAATTTAATTCTGATTCAAAATCATCTAAATATTCTCCAACTAAAGATGAAATAAATTTTCCACCAATAGATTCTGGAATCTTTAAAGATGGAGTAGATCCCTCTATTGAGTCCTCGTATAATGCTGTCCAAGTTGGAAATTTAGAAAGTATACTTCTAGCGGAATCAGATATAACAGGACTTTCTATGTCGTGTATTAATACATTTATAAAAAGTAATAAACCAAGAGCAGTTACATCTTCTACTTCAGAAAATATTTCTAATTCTATTTTTATATATTTTTTTGAATTAGACAAAAATATGGAAGAAGAATCTATTGTTATTTCTGATTTCATCCATGGACCAGACTCATCATCTGATTCATATATTCTAAAATTAAATGTTGGTATTTCGCTTCCGTATAAGATTTGTAAAAGCGTGTTTATAAGAAATAATATCAACTCTTGAAGTTGTATCTATAAACCTGATAATATCAGGAGAAGCTGATTCGTAGATTACTTCGCCATAATTTGTTACATAAATTGCATTTGGATCATGTGATTCCAAAACTGAACCAGAAGAAGATGGAGAGGCTAGTTCAGTTCCAACAAATGTATAATCACCTATTAAATTTAAACCAGTAGAAGATCTTTTATATGAATAATTTTTATAGAATTTGTTGTTGTACAAATAAATAGGATCAGTAGTCCAAATATTACCAACCTTGTTGAAATCTCCACTACGAAGACCCAAGAGATAATTTTTCATTACTGATCCTCTTTAATTAATCTAACCAGATAGAATACTCAGAAGTAATACCATTCTCTGGATGTACGTACATTAGGTGTTGGCACGGTCTGCTCATAGAAGAAAAGTATTCTTGAGCATAGGTATTGTTGCTTTCAGGCGAACCGGAAATTCTCAATAAAGAGCTACCAATGGTCATCTTAAATTGCTGATGGTAATGACCCATAAATACATCATCAAAATGCTCTGGAATGGCGCCATCTTTCCAACCCATTACTTTTTTATAGTAACCATAGTATGACGTTGGTGCAGGCAATTGGTCACCATGAATTAATAGCGAACTATAACTTCCTATGGTATCTACTGCGTACCAGTTTCTTTCGCCCTTACCATCGGGAATGTTGAATGTAATTCTATCTTCATTGGAGAACATCAGTTCAACTATCTTATAAAGAAGTCTATCCATGTTTGTTTCTGGATCATGTTGTTTTCTGGCTCTGCCGCCAACCGCTCCATGATTTCCTATAACACCAGTTACATGTACATTTTCAAAATTTTCTAAAGCTGTAGCTAAGAATTTACTTAAAATTCTTGGACCATTAATTCCAACTTGTCTATACAAACCCGAGTCTATAAGGTGGCTTTGACCAGGAAAAATTTCTTCACCTTCCACAATGTCACCCAAAAGCCATACGTGTAAATCATTTACATTATGATCCATTCTTTGGATCTCAGTAATCTCTAATAATTTATCTGTATATTCTTCAATTCTTGTTTCTAAAATTGATGAATCATATGTGGGGGTGACCTTGCCCAATTGCCAATCAGCAAATACAGCAACTGCTGTTTCTGGAAGCCTATCTTTAATTTTTTTGAGAGAAGGTGCTTTTACTTTTGGAAATTCCAAACTAGAGAACGCATCGTATGCTGCTGCATAAGCAGCTTTTACTACTTCGTCTTGAACATTTTTTAATGTTTCAACTCTTTTAGCAAGTTTTTTATTTTCTGATCTTAAAAACTCGTTTCTAGAATCAGAAATAGCTGATACAGAATCAACAGAATCATATTCATCATACTCTTCATATGAAGGTGGGTTCTCTACTGTAACGACAGATGATTGAACATACATTGAATCTTTGTCGTTGATGAAATCGGTAATTTCATCATCACTTATTTCAATTGTGTTTGATGAGTCGCCTAATAAATCACCATTGCCAACACCTTCAAAAACAATACTCTTTGCCTGTCCAATATTTGGAGCACGCACTATATACTTATTTGTTATAACAAAATTTTTCATATATCAAAGACCTGTGACTTTTTATGTTAATAATTTGATTGACCCATTATAACAGATAATACACTAATACTTCCAGCGCCGGGGTAAACTTTATCGCTAGACGGAGTAAAATCTTTTATGGATATAGATTCGCCGTTTGCACTTAATGCATTAATTGTAACGTATCTAACAAAATCCGAAGAAAGTCTTACTTGTCTTTCTATTTCTCCAACAGAAACAGTATCTCCTATTGTAAGTGAATTTAAATATCTCTTTACAAAAAGAGCGGCTTGGTTTTTTATTCCAGCCTCTATTGTGTCATTTGCTGCAGATGATATGGTAATGCTCAACTGAACGTCTATTGGTATTTGTTCTGCTATTCTAATATTAAATCTTACTCCAGCTGGTTTAACGGATGCTATAGATGATAGTATTATGTCTGGCATTCTTTTAATTCCAGACAATGATTCTGGAACTACAATTACATCACAAGATCCTATTCCATATGAGCTTTCTCGTATCCTAACATCTCTTACGCCCTTAACCGAAAGAGCGGCAAATCTTATTGATTCTGTTGTTCCAGCGGCTCGTGTTTTAATTGATGAAATTATTCTTCTTCTAAAATTATCATCGGATTCAGAATTAATTGTCGAATATATTTCTTTTGTATTTACACAATAGGCGACGACTCCTGGTGGAGCAATAAAATTATGTTTAGTGATAGATCCTGTTGTGGCGACATATGTATTATCGTCAAAGTCTGGAACAGCTAAACCATATGCCCTGGTTGTTCCAGCAGCTATCGTAATATCACCATTTAATTTAAATCTATATTGTCTTATTGCATAACTTTCTACATCCGTATAAAGATATGTATTACCAGGAATTGTTATATTTTGGCTATATGGATTTTCTATAAAAAATTCTATATTAAAAGATTGTCTTTCAAGAGCAGCTGCATCAGATATTTGTTTTCTGGAAACTCCATACAGTTCACCAATTAAATCAAGATTTCTTCCGCTTGCGGTAGAAAGGGCACCTTGTCTAAGGCTAAAATTTAAAGATGAATATAAATCTGCTATTTCCGTACTAAAAGCTTCGGCAAAAGCTCTGGCAATAGAGCCTGGGTATGCTGCAGAAATGCCTGCATTGCGCTCCATTGAGTTCAATACATTAACTAAAATATCTGATTTTTCTTTTTCTCCATAAATAGGCATTTATGCTCCTAAGTTTTGGGTTACAGAAAGGACAATTGGGTCTGTTTTATCTGTTATGATATGAACATCAAATCTAATTGAATCTGAACCGGTTGGAACTGCATCTATAATAATATTCCTGCCCCTAAAAACATCTTCTCTTTCTAAGGCGGCTCTTATTAATTTCTTTCCCATTTCTCCGGTTTCCTTCGATTGTGGCATACCATATAGTACAGACAAATCGGTTCCCAAAGAAGGATAGATATAGAAATCCCCAGGCTCAGTCATAAGCCTTAAATAAACCTGTTGTATATCGTCTTGAGCGGAAGACACTGTAGTAGCTATATCTTTATTCCCATTAATCAATATATCGCCATTCATGGTAAAGTATAAATCAGACATTCTTTATTTCATCCGCCTTGCTTTTTGCCTGCGCAAATGTGTAACCATCTTTAATCAAATTAACTAGATATTCTATATAATCAGGAGTATGTTCGGTTAATATATTTTGCACTAATAAAATTTGATCTTCAGATAAACCTTCTGTGGGAATTCTAGAACTATAATTTTGAGTGATTTCTGGTTCTTTTGATGCAAAACCGTAATCACTTTCTATAGTAATGGTTTTTTGTTTTTCTGATTCTTCTATATTATTAAGTTTAGCTAAATAATGATATGCGTCGTTTTGGGCATTGTGTATTGATTTGTGGTCAATTTGAACTAGCGTTGGTTGAGAATAATCAATGGCTGAATAATTAAAATTAAAATTATTCCATCTTAATCCGTTTTCGGAACAAAAAAATCTAATTTTATCTGCAAATAAAGATATGCTTCTACTAGCTCCACTTATAACCATGCCCACGCCCGGAGCCGCAAAAACCTCTATATCGCCATCATCATTTAATCTAATAAATGAACTATTATCGGGATGATTTAAACCAACTTCTCTTTTTGAGAATTCATTTCTTCTTTTTAATTCGTCAGATATAGGAAAATTTTTTTCTGGTTCTATATCATTTGGATAATTGATAGCCATTTTTACCTCGACATAAACTTTGGTACACCGGTATTTACCGTATAATTATACATGTAATTTGAATCCAATGTTCCTTCTTCAAAGAACGTAATTATATAAGCAAATCTTTCATTGTCGTCCCTAAAGCCAACTAGACATCTTGAACCGGGGTTTGGTGCAACCGTTTGAATTCCAGGTATTGTAGGACATGGTACTCCAGATATAATGTTTCCTATTTCTCCAGAATATTGATCGTCTATTATGACATCAGCCGAATTTGTTACTGGATCAAATTTCATTATTACGCCAGGCCTTGTTTTTGCCTGACGCATTCTTGAGTTATCAATTTTGGATTGAATTTTATTATCAAATTTTGGATAATTTATTGCCATTGTTTTTCCTTAATTTTAACTTACTTAACCTAAATTTACTTTTGGATAATCAACTCCATCAATCCAATTTTCTAAAATTGTTTTATTGTTTTTTGCTACCCAAATATCTTTTTGTAGTGTTCTTGAATCAGATAAAGATTCAGACATTAAAAATTCTTTTAAGTTTTCTTTTGTTTTTCCAGTCATTTTTTGATAAACATCAAGAGCATCTGCGAATCTACAAAAAGATCCACTGGTTGAAGAAACCCATCCATACTTAGGCGCACTAGGTCCACCATAATCTCCCCATGGAAATACTGGTAAATCATTGACAATAGATTTGATATTACCTCTATCTATTTTGGACCTAAGGAGCCATACTTGATTTGTTAAATTCCACAATCGTTTATCAAAATTTCCTATTCCTTTATCTTGTGTTTTTCCTTGATCTTTAATTTTTTGAAATATTTGTTCATTTGTTAAATTTTCTTTTTGCCAATTAACATAAGCCATTTTTCCAAATGGATCAATCTTTTCTGGTTGTGGCAATTTTATATAAACTGGAATATTGCCACCGTCTGCTGAACCGGCTGATATTTGCCAAAGTCCAACTGCACCATATTGATCAACTATGTAAACCCTTCTTAGTGATTCTCTATTTGCTATTGCCACAAAAATAGCTGCCGTTTCATCTGAAAAATATCCTATTTCAGTTAATGCTAAAAATACTTCTTCAGGTTTAGGGGATTGGGTGTTGCCCGTAAAATCTTTTTTAAGAACATTTGTCGGCATTGAACCGTAGGGAGAAGATACGTATAGCACTTTATTTACTGCAGATTGAGACGCTGATGAAGTTCCAGAAGCTGTAGCTGGATTATATAAAAGTCCACCAGAACCAGCATAAACACCCCCTCTTGCGGGAGAAAAGCTAATGTGTATATGGTTGTCGTGAACTCCAGAAGTATCTCTTTTTAATTTTAAATATTTTAAATTTGGATATTTAGCCCAGAGTTGATTTGTTTTACTTTCATAAGTATCATAAGATTGATCTACATATTTAGCTGATACGGCAATATAATCGGGAATTAGATACGGGGGCATTGTGTTCATTTTTTCTAATAAAATCATCAATTGCTCTACATGCCCTTTGGCTGTGTTGATTGGATTTGGTTTTGATCCAGCGACTTTTTGTATTTGATCAAAGTCAAAGGCTCTACCAAAGGCGTGATCAGTTATTGCGTTTGCTCCTGCTCCAGCAGATTTTGGAGAATCATTTTGTCTTTGTAAACCAAAACCACCATTAATTTTTAATGCTGCACCAAAAGAATCAGACAGCAAAGCTAATAAAAATTCAATTAATGATGCTGAGACAAACGCTCGTTCTGATCCAGCGGATATTATATCTGAAGCTATTCTTCTGTCAATGGCATCTGTAAGTTCGGGAACTATAGTTCCGGTATTATATTCGGCCTCAGTATTTGAATTATCAATGTCAAACAAAAAACCAGATTTAATCCCTGTATTTAATTTTGTATCTAATAAACCACCTCTTTCTGAGTACCACGATTTCTGCAGATCAGTTAGTTGTGAAAATCTTGCAATTGGCATTATACCTGCGCCCAACATAGCTGATTGACCATAGTCAACGGAACTATGACCATAACCACCTAAATCATATACTGTTCCAGATAATCCTCCAACGGAATATTTTGATCTAATTGCAGAATCTAAATCACTAATAAGTCCATCATTATATTTTCTACCAAAAGATCCAGAAATTAAAAAACTATTTACTACGTCTACGGTAGGCTTAGATTTGTCTGTTATTTGATATTCAAAAGCACTTGTGGCTATAGAGTTAAGGCTTTCCCTTGCCATGTCTGCCCTAAACATATTTCCATAATTTTCATTACCAAAAAGTTCTTTGCCCGAAGCGGCTGAGAGAATATCGGTTGAGTTTAACGTTTGCCCTTCATATCCGCCTTTCTGCTAAGGAAGTTTTTGTAATTGCTATTCCATTTTTGGGAACAATATTATCAACTATTGCTTTGGTAAAGGATTTGGAATCAGCTAAATTTTCAGAATTGATATTAAAAAAAGACATATTATTTCACCTTAGTTGGTATTCCAACAGAATCTATTGCTTTATTAACCGAATCTGATTCAGTTAATAGGTCATGTGTAAAAACAGTAGCCAAATTATTTATTACTAGCTCCCAGTTAAGTGTATATGGAGTTCCATCATCATAGTACTCGTCCCACAACACCATTGGCCATCTTGAAGCTGATTTATATATTTGCTCAACTCTCTTCATTTCTACCATTGCGCAGAATAACTTTCTTAATTCTTCATTTGTTATTTCACTATTCCCAACCACATAATTTGATATATGATCCACTACAGTAGAATAATAAATAGAGTCAAAAATATTTTGATATTTTGTATACATAACTGAATCAGAAAAACTATTTTTAAAAGCTTTTTCTATTTTTGATTTATTAAAATTATTAGAAACAAATAAATTATATACAAAATCTTTAAGAGATATTAATTTTTCTTCAGAAACATTATAAAATATAGTAGCGAGTGTTCTTCCATATATTTCTTTTAGATAATTTGTTTCTCTATTGAAGCCAGCACCTGGTTCAAAGTTTTCTATATCAGATTCACTAGCAAGTCCGCCTGTTTCTCTTGACTTTTTAACTCTTAATAAGAATACTTTATTTTTTAATGCATTTAATGTAAACTGAGTGCTCTTGAAACCGGGGGAAGATTTATCAATTATTTCTACTTCGGATGATTCTTGATTGTAGTAAGCCGAAGTTACAACAGATTTTTCTGGAGCATTTATTCCATCAAAACGAACTTTAATTTTTGCATTACTTAATATATCAACAACATAGATTGTATCGGCATCGATTACTCCACTTTTTTCTATGCCCTCTGTTGTATCTAATCTACATAATATTTTAAAGAATGATTCAAATGTAGTTTTTTCCGGACCAAGACCAGATAAATTAAGAACCTGTGCATGCACTAAAGCGTTTTCGTAGCTTATATATCTAACTAGTTCTTTTATTTCTGTTTCTTGCCAACCAAGACTCTTGAATATATCATCACTTCTAATATATGCATAACCGTCTGCTGTTCTAGTTTTTCTTCTTACGCCCAACATACCCGGAAGTAGTGCTTTTGAATGATATCTACCAACAACCATTCCTTGATTATATGAAAGACCAGCATCCATTGGTTGTCCATTTTTATTTAAATATTGAACGTAGCATCCGTGTTGATCAAGTAGGTTATCCCTAACCCACTGCCAACCTTTCCATGCAAGTTGTCCAAATATCGGTAATGCTGCGAGGCCGAGTGTTGCTGAACTACCAACTAATCCAACTGCCGCGGAACCACCAACAACACCGGTTATTGCTGCTGTTATACTGCCACCAGACACTGTTCCATTGTTACCATTGATTCCAGCTTGTTTTCTAATCGCGTCAGTAAAAGTTGTACTTGAATCAAAGCTGCTATGTGTTAGACTTGCAACAACATCTTTTATAAGAGCAGAAGAACCATGTGTATATTGTATTCCACCTAACATTTGTGGATTTAGATTTTCTGCCAATCTGTCAAGAGATATATCTCCACCAAGAGTTATTCCTGAATTGTCTGCTCTAATTGCATCTAAAAATAATCTTGTATCATTTCTTATTGCTTGCATATTCATCCAAGAATCAATCCATGATGTCATAAACCATTTTGCTGGATCATTTACAGTTACGAGCGCATTTGGAGTTATTGAAGTTACAAAACCAAGTTCAGAAGTAAAGTGATGAATAACTTGTTCTACCTCAAATAAACCATACATTCTTTCATAAACATCAGCTATGTAAACTATATCGTGCGGTCTTATATCTGGATTACCTATAATCAATAGCTCACCACTATATATGTCTTTTATGTTTTCCTTAAGATGTGAAAGAGCGATTCTTTTGGCTGACAGTTCATCTGGAGCTCCAGTTGCATTTTTTGATATTCCCCTTCCAGTTTCAAAAGGATGCAAAAATGGATGAAGAAATCCAAAAAATCCGCTTCCAACAATATTATCAAAATATATTCCAGTTTCAACAGTTGATTCCATTTGTCTTTCTGCTGGTGCACCTTTGTCAAGAGCTACTGTAACTGGATATTTTCCATCAGATACTGCTGTAATAACAGTGGAAACATTTGTTGTTGTTTCTTGAATTTGATTTGAAAGAATATGACTAAAAGAACTTAAGTAATGTATTCTTTGAAATGGTTCTCTAATCTCTACTACTGGTTCTCCATATTCTCTGGTAAACGGATTATCAACCGCTCTCAAAAGAGAACCAGGTCTACCAAGTTGATAATAAATAGAATCATTAAGAGCTCTATTTAAAATATTTGCTTGTTTTGACAAAGAACCTATTTGAGATAATCCATAACCAGTTTGCAACATGTTTAATTTAAACATATTAATTAAACCAGTCAGTGCTGTCCCCATTGCACCAAAGATAGGACCAATATTTCTATCCCAAAAATTATCTAATCCATCGGTTGCTCTTGTAAAGAAGTTTGATGCGGTGCTTCCTTCGCCTTTGTTATTGTATAGTAGTTGCAAAAACTTTTTCTTATCTTTTGCATAGGTGTTGTTTGGATTAATAAAGGCTGCAAATATTTTGTCAACTGACTTAAAATCCCATTGATCTTCTCCGCGAGCAGTGCCAAGTCCTATTCCTATTTTTCTAGATGGTTTAAGAACAAGCCAAGCCCTTGCATACGGATCTGCCCACATAGCTTGCCTAAAAAGACCAACCATAACAAGAAACAACTGTTGTGGAGTTTTAATAAAATCTCCATTTTGTCCAGTTAATTGCTGCAATATTTCTGTATTATCGATTAAAAAATTTTGTCTAAAAGCTTTTATTTTATCTAAGATCATTAGATTATAATATTCAATTAATCCACCTTCTGATACTGGTGCATCTATAAAGTTTTTTCTTGCAAATTCTATTGCTTCTGTTTGAGATGATGTTGTTTCGTTTCCAAATAATATTGCAAATTCGTCATTAGCTGTATTGCCAGTATCTTTAAATTTTTTAAATATATCTTTTGGTATATTTCCACCAACAAATGCACTCATTATTTCTTCAGAAAAATCTTGTTGACTATCAGGATCAAGTCCAAATGTATCAAAAAAGATTGTTTTAACAGAATTGTAAGTATGATATCCGAACCTAAATTGATCCCATATATCCTGAGCTACATCTAAACTTCTTCCATCTCCGGCTATTACAGAAACACTTAAGTCATATCCCTCATCATAATATCGCCTTGCTTCAATTGATATTGAATCACGGATGTCAAAAACTTCCCTAAATTGTATTCTGCCAGAATTACTGTTTTTATCGCCAGTTGTTGCAGTTTCTCCATCTAGAATTTCGTAACCTTTATCTCTACTAATTACTTTTTCTAAACTTTCTTTATCTTTAAATATATTTAAATAATAATCGGTATAATTACCTGCATAAGTAAAATCAATATCATCTTTTATTTTATCTACAGCATAGTATTCATTGATGCTAGTTCTATATTTTTCGTAGTCTTCTACTCTATCTGGAACAAAACCCTGTATTCCGCCATCAAGTTTTGCGCCTTGATAACCAGAACCTGCTTTTGCTGTTGGTCTGGCTTTCAAAATATCTTCTGTTGACTGAAAATCTCCAAAACCAATTAAAAAATCTTGAAGTTCTTTATCTGAATCATCTACTAATGTAAATTTTTTACCAGGAACAAATGCACTAGTTGCAACACCTAATGGTATTGTGTTGGGAACAAATGCAAAATAGCATTCCCTCGGAGTCGGAAGGTCGCTATACCCTTTTCCTTTATTAAATAATTTTGTTTTACCATCAGAAAAAATTACATCATCACCAGAAATAACACCAAGAAAGTAAGCCGCATCTGGCGATACAATAGCGTCAATTGTTTTCTCAGATATATCTAAATTGTATTCACTGGTACCACCAGATGTTCCTTCAGAAAGAAAGTTTGATTTATTTTCTCCCCAAAGGAAATAGGCTGGCTTACAAACTACTCCATTATTTGTATCTGGATTATAAACTAATACGTGAGCATTTTTATAATCTTGAACACCTCCAGCTAATTGATTTGTTTCTGAATTAAAATATTTTTTTGCAAACTTTGATATTTCTAATTCATTTGCATTTGGTTTATATGGCCATCTCATAGCAATGTAAAATTGTTCGTCAGCTGAATTTCCTGGCATGCCCCATTCAGAAAAATCTATTTCTTTTTCATTTGTTTTTGAAGGAAATGGCATTGATATTACAAAAGACTCTGAACCAATATCAGGTGGTAAGTCAAAATTATATGAATTTAATTTAACGTCTGCTATCTCGTCTGGACTCAGTTGTCTTGTGATTATGTTTATATTATCGACAACCAGATTTGAAGCAAAGCTGTCTCCGTAAACTGAGCTTACGCTTTCTATATAATTATCATATACATCTTGGTTGGTTTCCTTGGATATTCCATCATTATCACTACCAAAAAGTTTTTTAAAAGCCCATTTTGAAGCTGCAACAGCGGGCATTGTTATAGCTTCTGCGATACCCGTAGAAGTATCTATAACGTCTTCAGCGATATCTAATCCTCTTCTAAATTTAGAATATCCATCAATTGAATCACGTTGAAATGCAAAATTTTCTAAACCATATTCACCTTTTGTACCAGCTCTATTGGTAAACATTGGAAATCTAAACCTTGAAGGAAGTTGTGGAATTTGACTATGGGTATCTGTTGAAGATACAACTTTAGAAATTGTTTTATTATTTTCAACATAAATAGGATTAATTGGGAGGTGAAAACCCATTGTAACTATACCTTTTGTTTTTGGAAGTTTTGCTACTACTTTTCCTTTTGAATCAATTAAAATTTTTGATTTATTAGAATCAAAATTAATTACTTGACCTTTTAACTTTGCTGAGGTTCCATAATATTCTTGAAAATTTCCCTGCATAGATGCAAGTACAGAGATTGAATCTACTGGTTCTTTTCCTCTTAGAAATGCTTCTGCGTCTGCATATGAGCTTGTATTTTTATTTATTTCAGTTATTATTTTAGCTAAATCAAAATCTGGACTAATCACCTTGGGACCAATACTAATTCCAAGTTCGCCCATTTTTTCATCACCAGGATATCCAGTTGTAACAGGCACAACTCCAGAAGTATACAACCAATGAGGCTTACCATAAAATACTGTTGATCTATCTTCAAATGGCCTTATTGCAACTATATAGTTAGGAAGCAGTCTTGCACAAGTTTGAAATAAATCCCAAACAGATCTCATATAAGTTTGGGCTCTAAATGAGACTTCATCAAAACCAGGCATGTCGTCATCAGAGGTTGACGTTAAACCTAGCATGTTAAATATATTGCTACCCCCCCTACTGCCGAGTACTCCAAGAAGACTTGCACCGACTCCTACTGAAAGACCAATTGGTCCACCCAATGCGAATGCTCCAAGCAAACCGGATATTGCAACAGTAGAACCTACAGCCTGAGCTGAGCCAGTATTATCTCTTATTTTTCCACTAACAGTTAAACCCTCGATAGCTGTTTTTGCGTCTGGGTTTTCTTCTCCATATTTTTGAACAAGTCCATTCCAACTTCTGTCAGTTAATCTAGATAAATATTCTATTCTTTCATTTGGTTGAGAAGCTGGAGTTATTGAAGAAACAGATGTCCAACCATCGCCTAAGTCTCCACCAAGAAATTGCGCTATTCCAGTTCCATTTCCTGGATAAATATTTCTTTTAAATATTTCAAAATCTCTCGCTTGCGAAAAATTTGACCACAATTGATTCATTAAAGAAAATACTGGAGTTCTAAATTCATTTGTTCCAATAGCTACATCTAATGCGGATCTTCCAAATCCACTAGCATCACCGGTGCCAACTGCATTATAGGCATCTGCTATAGCATCTATTCTTGCTTGATGCTTCCTCTCCTCATCTGAAGTGAGGGGTTCGTAAACAATTGAACCAAAATGTCTTATTCCGAATTTATTTTCAGAAAAAACTAAACCTCTATTAGCGTAAGCAATGCCTTCTCTGAACCTAGAAGCTCCCATAGAAAGAAGTCTCACCATTAGGTCTCTTGGCTCAGACAACCACAAGCCAGTATTTATTCCACCATCTATCTTTCCGCTGTCACCCTTTTTATTTGTTGAGTTTACAACTGCACCTAACTCTATTGCATCTGATTGAGCTGTGACCGTAACAATCTCTCCAAGTTCTACCTGACTAATAACTCCATTGAACAGTGTTTGCAGGGAATTTGGATTTGACCCGTAACCACCTCTTAAGTGAACTCTAACACCTGGTTTTAATCTTATATTTTCTATATCAACGACATAATCATTTTTCATATGAGCCAATATATATCTAGCCTTATTTAGAGTAACATCTATTATGCTTGAAAGGCCGTCCGTAAGGCTGGGATTATCTTGAGAGTATTCTGAATCTACTTGAAAGAATGAAGCTGATTCTTTTTTAGATAATTTTGAATAAAGATTTGATACTCTAAAGACTAATGTATCACCAAGAAGATCTTCTGATTGTATAATAGAAAAATCTATTATTGATTGTAGTCCATAGAAGTTGTCAAACATTTTAACACCAGCAAAATATCCCCCTTCATCTATCAACCATAACATATAGGTTGGAAATGCTCTTAACATTCTTCCGGATACATCTCTATAGGAAGTGTCTACGAGCATTTTTTCCCAATGAGATTCGACTGTATCTACTGGTTTTGAGCTACTCATTGATTCTGGGCTTGTGCCAACACCGTGGGAATATGGCTGTTGATAATTTGAATAGGCTGTTGATCCAGCTATTGCTGATTTTGTAGCAGAATATGATGGGTCTGAATGTTTATCTGATATTCCCCTAGGTTCTATCTTTGCGCCATTTTCAGTTTTTTTTACATTAACTCCATCCATTGTAAGATAAAATCTTCCATCTTTATCATTATCAATGTAACCAAGATTGGTGCCAAGAGCAGTTTGTATTGAAGCTGGTATTTTGGATGGGTCATCTTTATCTTTTATTGGATAAATATTAATAATGTGATGAAATTCTAATTCATCTGGATCAAAGCTTACCAAATCTTCATCCTTTAAACTATATTTTCCATCCAAAGTTTCTTTTAATTTTGACAAAAGATCAGAACTACTAGAATTAATATTTCCAACTTGGTATGGGGCAGAAGATACTTTGTTCATAAACTCTGTTACTGTTCCATCTTCTGGTTCTATATATTCTAAATAATCAGTGATTAAGTTTTTCTTAAGTAAATTTACTTTACTTCTTTCGTTTGAATTATCCATTCCAAAATAATTTGGATCATAAATTACTTTTTCAAAAACAGAAATAAATTGATCAAAACTTATATCAGATTTTTCAATAAAATAAATTACATCGTCTAATACTTGTTTCCTGGCTTCTTCAAGAACACCATTTGTTGAATTTGAAGATGGATATATCCTTAAAAAATTTATTATTTCATTTGCTATATTAGAGTGAGTTGCTTTAGTTATTTTTTGTCCAACGCCATCATTTGTATTTGGAATATCTAATTCTTTTGGAGCTGTTGATATATTATTTATAATATCTTTATCAAACATCTCAAAACTTCTAAAATAGAAGTCTGGATCTAAATGACCAACAACTTCATTTTTATCATTTTTTATCTCAAGAGGAAGATCTGGGTATGCGTTGAATAACCCCCACATTTGCTTAATTCTAAGAAATGGATTTTTTTTGGTAGAAAAATGTTCTATTAATTCTCTTTGTTGATTTGAATCTAATTTTTCCCTAGCCTGTTGAAATACATCAAAATCAATCAAGCTTATATTTACTTCATATACATGGGGGAAACCGGGAATTGTATTAACTGAAAAATTAGATGGCAGTACATATTTAACACCAGATAACGCGGTAACTATATTTTTAATGCCAATGAAACCAAGAACGCCAGTAGAATGCTCTAATCTTGCAAGTGCGTAACGTGGTCAAATATTCTCTTTAATTTAGTTAATTCCTTTTCTCCAATAATTTTCATTGAAATATTAAT
>Ga0129333_10000085_pt1 | contig 56966 bp, 44 predicted proteins | sample CPB6_08_DNA_FD_94474 | JGI IMG/M metagenome (GOLD analysis project Ga0129333, IMG submission 94474) | Freshwater to marine salinity gradient microbial communities from Chesapeake Bay, USA - CPBay_Sum_0.6_0.8_DNA | ecosystem: Environmental > Aquatic > Marine > Coastal | place: USA: Chesapeake... | reverse complement strand
AGTTGGAAGGATCTTTAAAGAAATCCCACAAGGTTGCTATATCTGCAGGAATGACTTGCTTTCTTATCATTTTATATATTGCCATACTCCGTCCATTTCGCTAATAACAAAAAGCGAACTAAATTGTTGAGATTAGTTCGCTTTCCTTTTATTTGGACAATTTCTTTATTGAACGATAGTGCCAATTGCTTTGCCGGTAACCACATCGAGTAAATTACCTGCTTGATTCATATCAAAAACTATAATAGGTAGTTTATTCTCTTGACAAAGGGTAAAGGCCGTCATATCCATAACTTTAAGCTCTTTACTGATTACTTCTTGGAAACTTAATTGGGTATACTTAGTTGCATTTGGGTTCTTCTCTGGATCTTCGCTGTAGATGCCATCAACACGTGTACCTTTTAAGATAACATCAGCATTAATTTCTATTGCTCTTAGTGAACCAGCAGTATCTGTTGTAAAATAGGGATTGCCCGTACCAGCACCAAAAATAACTACTCTGCCTTTTTCTAGATGTCTAATGGCTCTTCTACGAATATAAGGCTCAGCAATTTGCTCCATTTTAATAGCACTTTGTAAGCGGGTTTTAACACCAGCTTTTTCTAATGATGCCTGCAAAGCCATACCATTAATCACGGTAGCTAACATGCCCATATAATCGCCTTGTGCACGCTCAATACCTGTTTCTGCTTCATTCATGCCTCTGTAAATATTACCACCTCCAATAACGATAGCTACTTGCACACCGATGTCTGTAATTGTTTTAATGTCTTTAGCATAGAGTTCTAACATTTTTGGATCTAATCCAAAATTGCGATCTCCCATTAAGGATTCTCCTGATAGTTTTAATAAAATTCTGTTGTACTTAGGTAGCATAGGGACTTGCTTTTTTGCAAAATAAGAAAAATATTTAGGACAATTAATATAAATGGTAAAGGGTAAAGAAATTATTTATTTGAACACTGTCTTTAGAGCCTTTATATTGATTTACAAAATTGATGTAATAGGGACTTGTCAATTCTTTTCTTACTAACACAAAATAAGAGGGATTAGATTTGAAATAGTTGTAATTTTCTGATAGGCTGCTTTGTTCTGCTAATAAACTCGTTCGTTTTCCAGTATAAAGACTGAGTGCTCTCGGTTTACTAAATAAAATAAGACTAGTGTCAGGTATTGTAGTTTTGATAAATTTAAGTGCCTGTAAGTCGTTTTTAGCATATGGCGACCAACCCATATCGTTATTATGCGTTGCCCCTTCGATAGTATCATATTGCATCGCAATAAATAAAACACACGCAACTATAGCCATTTTTTTATTTAGTAAAGAAAGACAGAATGTTATTTTAATTGCTTGAAACCCTTTCAGTAAATAATAAAGCATCGGCAACCACATCGGGAATAGATAACGTAATCCCTGATGTACAGGGGTTATAAGCACCAATATAAGCATGCAAATAAATCCCCAATCTAGCAGAGATGCTTTCCAGCTTCTAATAAAACCAAAGAGACTCACGCCTAATAATGCTGTACCAATTAAGGTATAAAGAAGTTGTAAATGTTGATCAAAAGCCCAACCGGAGAAAAAACTAGGTAATAATGTACCCAAATAAATAATATTATCTACAATAATAAAGGTCCAGGTATGTTGCGTTTGCGTATAGAGTTGTTTGTAAAATCCAAGGGATGATAGGGTGTGTTGAGGACCAACACTATTGGAAATTAAATAAAAAAGTAGACAGGTAATACCTATGACAAAAGGATTTAAAAGTGCATGTTTAAATGAAAATGTTTGTTTGTTTTTTAAGTATTGGCTTATAAAAAACAATGCCTCAGCGCCCAAGAATACAATGGCTTGACTGCGTATTATAAATGCTAGTCCTAAAGCCAAACTCGCCCATATAATTGATTGCTTATTGACATCTTCTTTTGTGCGTTGATACAAATAGATACTACAAAACAATGCACATGGAATATCTGACAATATAAACTGTTTAAAATCTACTAGGTAATGGTGGTAAGCGCATATCAAGGTTATGCATAATGCAATTGACGAATGTGTGTAGCGGTTTAAAAATTTAAAGATGACCCATAACCATGCTAAGAGTAGCGTAGTGATCGATAAAAGAATTGGTTTTACTGCAAATCACCAAATGCTTATTATTGGACTTATTAATAGTGGAAATCCATTTGGGTATGATGGTGGAGCGTATTCGCGATCTAATGAGTTGGATTCAAAATGCCATTGGAGGTAATTATTATCTTTTGCAAAATATTGCGCTTGATGAATGTACTGCGCAAAATCATCGCCCCAATTATGCGTTGTATTTACATTCAAAAAAAATAAAGGCAGCGTACAAAGTAAAAAATAAAGAGTATTTTTTTTCATGTTGCTATTGCCTTTAGAAAAGTCTGAGTAGAATATTAAGCTAAGAATGGCATTTTAACCACTTTTGCTTTTATGGCTTTGTCTCTAATCATAATATAGATTTCGCTGCCTTCTGCACTAAATTCTTTGCTTACATAAGCCATTCCGATAGCCTTTTGCAAACTAGGAGATTGTGTACCAGAGCAAACATGGCCTATAGTGTTTCCTTGTGCATCTTGAATGCTATAATGATGACGAGGGATACCTCTGTCAATCATTTCAAAGCCTACTAATTTTCTAGTAATGCCAGCTTCTTTTTGTTTTTCTATGATGTCTTTTGCGGTAAATTCTTTAGTGAATTTAGTAATCCATCCCAATCCAGCTTCTAATGGAGAAGTGGTATCGTCAATGTCATTTCCATACAGGCAATAACCTTTTTCTAAGCGAAGCGTATCTCTTGCAGCAAGACCAATGGCTTGCATTCCATGCGGCGCACCTACTTTAAATAAAGCATCCCAAACGGTTTGTGCATCGTTATTTTTATCTTCAAAATAAATTTCAACACCACCACTACCCGTATAACCAGTTGCACTGATCAATACATTCTCAACACCTGCAAGGGTTGCTCTTGTGAACGTATAATAATTTAAATTAGTAATGTCGGTATCAGTTAATTGCTGAACATACTTAATTGCATTAGGACCTTGTATGGCAAGCAAAGCAGTTTTATCTGAAATGTTATGCATTTCTACTTGTTTGGTATTGTGTTTTACCAACCAATTCCAATCTTTCTCAATGTTAGAGGCATTTACTACTAACATATAAGCGCTATTTTCTTCTAGGCAGTAAACAATCAAGTCGTCTACGATACCACCTTCTGCATTTGGAAAGCAAGAATATTGTGCTTTTCCTGCAGTTAATTTTGACGCATCATTACTGGTTACACGTTGAATAAGATCTAATGCATCTGCACCTTTTAAAATAAACTCACCCATGTGACTTACATCAAATACACCGGCATTGTTTCTTACGGTTGCATGTTCTTCATTAATACTAGTATAAGAAATAGGCATATTATAACCTGCAAATTCGGCCATCTTAGCGCCTAAAGCAATGTGTAGATTTGTAAAGGGAGTATTTTTCATAAAAGTTGAATGATTAGTTTTTTAATGACTGCTTGCAAAAATAACATTCTAAACTAATTAAACACTTAATTTTGTCAATTAATTATGGGAAAGCAATCGACTTATTTAATGCCTTTGCAAGATCAAATGTATGCAGCTGCATCTAGAGATATGGCAAAGCCTATGGAAAAATACATGAAGAACTTATTTTCTTACTTGGGAGTAAAAGCACCTTTACGTAAGACTATTTACAAGGCCTTCATAAAAAATAATCTACCTACCACTATTGCTTGGGAAGAAGAAGTCAGGTATTTATGGTCGCTACCAGAGCGTGAGTTTCAATATACGGCTATTGAGCTGTGTTGGGCATGCAGAAAAATGTGGGACGAGCGAACGATTGATTTTTTTATTGAACTTATAAAAGATAAATCATGGTGGGATTCGGTTGATGCCATTGCTTCCATTTTGGTGGGGCATTATTTTACGGTCTATCCACAAAAAATAGATAAGTATATTATCTCTTGGAGTAAAGATGAACATTTATGGGTAAGAAGAACGAGCATTATTTTTCAATTAAAATATGGTGTTAAAACAGATTGGGAATTATTGCAGCGCTGTATTAATAATAATTTAAACTCAAAAGAGTTTTTTATTAATAAAGCTATTGGTTGGGCTTTACGCCAATATGCTAAAACCAATCCTTCTGAAGTAAAAGAATTGGTTTTGCATACCAACTTATCGAATTTAAGTAAACGAGAAGCACTTAAGCATATTGGATAAGCACTCTAAAATTGTGTATTTCTAATTTTTCAAATAGTATTTGAACGTGATTCCGCCCCACCAATTTAATTGATAAGCACCTGGAGTTAAATCTGTACTTACAGTATTGGCATATCCATTCCCAGGGTCATTGTCATTTACATTGTTGCCTAAAAATAAAAAGGTATAATTTATTTGATTAGTCATATTATTAGCGCCAACATAAATATCCATATCCATATGTTTATACTTCCATTGGAATCCTATTTTTGCATTGAGTTGCGTAAAACCCTTTACTAAATTGCTATTAGTAAAGTCGGCATATACATCGCCCATGTAATAGTATGTTGCATTGGTATAAACGCCAATGTTAGATTGAATATCAAGTCCAAGGGTATATTTTAATTTTGGAACACCCACAACTTGTTTGCCGCTAAAGTCTACAGTAGATCCATCGATACTCGTTTTAAATTGAGCATATTTAAATTGATTGTAGCTCATGGAAATAAATGGTTCTATCTTCTTTATCCATCCAAGCGAAGTTATTTTAGGTTGCCAATTATAACCCATACTCATTTCTACACCTTTATTTTGCTGTATACCCGTGTTGGCCCAATAGGTATAAGGTGAGCTGCCTATGCTACCTGCTAATTGAGTGAGTTTATTTTCAATGTTCATAGTGAATATTGAAAACTGATAATCGAATCGGGTATCAAATAACAAACCTTGTACACTTAAGTCAAGCATCTTAGCTTTTTCAGGAAGCAATTTATCGTTGGTGATATTAAGTACATTAATAAAAGAGGTACTAGCTGTAGGCGCATTAAAACCTTCGCTGTAGCTCAAATTAATAATTTGGTTTTTAATAGTTTTTTGGATTGCAATATGAGGGTTATAACTCAACTCAAAATTCTTTTTGAAAGACAGATCCTTATTGTAGCTACTAAGCAAACCTGGAATTGCTAATAAGTCTTCTCTTTTGTATTTCAACGGATTAACGCTCATGCCTACAATAACGGTTGTTTGCAAAGGCATTATCTTTATTCTGTCTTGTAAAAAAATTGAAAATTGATTAGTGCTTGCCTTTGCATAGCTTGCTTTATTTATGGATTGTACAACAAATGGGGTAGTATCTATGCTGGGGTAAGCATATCTAGACCCTAATGTTCTTGTTCCTTGTAGTTCAGTCCCAAAACTGAGTTGGTTAATAAACTTAGTAGTGCTTTGTTGTTCATATGTAAATACACTACGAAAGCCTATGTTTGGAGCATTATTATTATGTAATGCGCCAGCAGCAACATATAGTTGACTCGTATTTGAGTAAAAAAAACTGCTTATATTATGAATATACTTATTGAAGGCGTAATCGTGAGTAATAGAAAATCGTGTAGTTAACAATTCATTTCTAGCATTTTGTTTTGCATAGGCTAGATTGCCTCGGTCTATACCGGCATAATAATCTGCATAGGGTATTTGTCCAGTTAATTCCTCATGACTATAACTATGGCTTGCATAAAATTTGATTTTTCCTTTTTCATTAAGTATAAAATTGCCCAAAAGAGAAAACGTATTCTTATTACTCGCGCCTCTTGGTCTATATCCATCTGCCTGAATATGACCATAGTTAAACACTACAGCTCCTTTATCACTCACTAAATCAATTCTTGTTTGTGTTTGGAAAAGACCAAAGCTGCCAGTATTTATTTTTTGTGCAACATGCGTTCCTTTAAGCTCATTTGCTTTTAAATTAAAGCGCGCTACACCGCCTACGCCACCACCGTATAAAGTGGTAGCCGGGCCTTTAATTACTTCAACATTATTTACCAATGAAAAGTCAATATCATCTAACAGGGTGATGCCGTCTGCACTTGTAATAGGTATGTCGTTATAATAAGCTTTAATACCCCAATTATTAAATTTTTGGTCGTTGCCATAGCCTCTGATGACAATTCGCTGTCCTCCTAATAGCGTACGTTTATCTAATTGCACTCCAGCAATAGTATTTAAAGAATGCTCAATAAATGCACTATTATTGCGATTTAATTCGGCCTCTGTTAGAGCCTCTGTACTTTGACCTTGTAACTGGAAGGCCGCTCTTTCTTTTTGTGTTTTTTTTCTGCTTTTTATAGTTATAGGTATTAGCGAAATGCTTTCTTTAATAGTTGCATCTTGCGCACATAAATCTGTACACAAGAATAAAACTACTAGTAGTGAACTAGTAAATTTCATAGTTAGAAATATTATAAGTATTGAATTGTTTAGTTGATGTGTAGAAGTGATTTACTAAACAATGGGAGGGCGATCTATCGTATTCAAAAAGCGATCTCTAATCGGTTTACTTGTGTGTGAGTATAGATAAGTTATAGTGTTAGATTTTGCCGGCAGATGCAAAGGTGTGATATCTGAAAAGAACAATTCTTGTAATTGACAAATCAATTGTTTGGTTTGATTTTTGAACGGTATATTATGTTGTATTTGCTCTGCTAACGCGCTTTTTAGTTTGTTATTTAATCTAGATTCTTCTTGGTCTGCATAACAATAATACACGGTATCAGTGCCAGTGATAGCTATGCTTACTACATCATATTGTAATAGATGGTAAGACAATTCATGTTCGTTCTCCCAGGCAGCGTTGTCTATTTGATTAGCGTGAATAGGTGTTAATGCATCTTCATGTATAACAGCAATTTGCTTAAGTGCTCTATTTTTTGCTTGCCATTTTAACAACCAATAACTAGGCATGATGCCAGCGATTGCCAACATCGAAATAGCGATGCCTAAGAGGATGATTAAGTTTTTCAAAACGATACTAAGATACAATAAAAAAAATCTACCCGAAGGTAGATTTTTATATCGTACGTTTTGCTTTTTTAGATTTTTGGTGCAGCACTTAAAATAGCTGGACTTGCTTGTGCGGCATATTTCTCAAAGTTCTTAACGAATAATTCTGCAAGGTGTTTTGCTTTTTCATCATAAGCAACTTTGTCGGCCCAAGTATCGCGAGGATTTAATAATTCGCTAGGTACATTAGGGCAAGATTGTGGAATTAAAACGCCAAACGTATCATGTGCAGTATAGGCTACATTATTCAATTCGCCATTTAACGCCGCAGTAATCATAGAACGTGTATGTTTTAAGCTCATACGATGACCAGTGCCATAAGCACCACCACTCCAGCCGGTATTGATCAACCATACATTAACTTCTGGATGCTCAGCTAATTTTTTTCCTAACAAATCTGCATATTTCGTTGGATGTAAAGGTAAGAACACGCGACCAAAACAAGCAGAGAAGGTAGTTTGAGGTTCTGTAACACCTACTTCTGTACCTGCTACTTTTGCGGTGTATCCACTGATGAAGTGATACATAGCTTGTTCAGTAGTTAATTTAGAGATAGGAGGTAAAATGCCAAATGCATCACAGGTTAAAAAGAAGATATTCTTTGGATTGCCTCCATAAGAAGGCGTTTTTGCGTTGTCAATATGATCGATAGGGTATGCAACGCGAGTATTTTCAGTAATAGATCCATCAGCAAAATTAACACTGTTGGTACCTTCGTTAAATACGATATTTTCTAATAAAGCGCCTGGTTTGATAGCCTTGTAGATTTGAGGCTCCTTTTCAGCGCTTAAATCGATACATTTTGCATAACAACCACCTTCAAAATTGAATACTGAACCTTTAGCCCATCCATGCTCATCATCACCAATTAAGTCGCGATTAGGATCAGCACTTAAGGTTGTTTTACCCGTTCCAGAAAGACCGAAAAATAAGGCTACATCTCCATCTTTACCTTCATTGGCAGAGCAATGCATAGATAATACACTGTGTTCGTGCGGTAAAACAAAGTTTAATACCCCAAAAATTCCTTTTTTCATTTCTCCGGTATAGCCACTTCCGCCAATTAAAATGATTTTTCTGGTAAAGTTGACAATTGTGAAATTTGCTTGTCGAGTACCATCTACAACTGGATCTGCTTGGAAAGATGGCGCTTGAACGATTATCCAATCAGGATTTTGAGATTGAATTTCTTCTGCCGTAGGTCTCAAAAACAAGTCATTACAGAATAAGTTTGCCCACGGAGTTTCGTTAATTACTCGGATATTTAAACGAAAAGCAGGATCTGCACATGCATATGCATCTCTAACCCATAACTCCTTGCCTGACAAGTAATTACAAACTTTTGTATAAAGATCATCAAATGCTTGAGCATCAAAAGGGATATTGACATCACCCCAATCTACGGTATTTTCTGTTATAGCGTCTTTTACGGTAAATTTATCTTTAGGAGAACGACCAGTGAATTTGCCAGTGTTTACGCACAAAGCATCTAAATCGTTTAATACACCTTGATTGAGTTCAAGAGTTTTAGCTGTTAATGCTGCTGAACTTAGGTTCCAATTTGCAATAGCTGCGTTAATACCCAAGTCTATCAAAGAAGCTTTTGGGTTTTTAATTCCGTTTTCTTGCATAAAAATCGATTTCGTTTGATGTTGAAATAAAGCGCTAAAGTACAAACTTAGTTTTCTTTAGCAATTACTTTAGGCCTTAAAATGATTAATATCATATTTTAAAGATTTTTAATAAAATTAAGGATTTTAAAGGGAATATTTTCTAGCATCTATTTTTGAAAATCAAATAATACACTATATCTTTGCGCAAAATTTGAGGGCTTAACGTATCCTTTCAATTACATTTTTATAGCATATTTGAATAGCAATGACGGGTAAAAAATATTTATATTTAGTAGGTTTAACATGTACACTTTTAATGGTTCTTCCATTTGCAAAGTCTTTTGCACAAGAGCATGTAGCTGAGGCAAAAGTTGAAACAAAGGAAGAAGCTTCCAAGTTTAATGCTTCTGAAATCATCTTTGGTCACGTTAGTGATGCACATGACTGGCATTTCTTTAGTGTTGGAGAACATCACGTAAGTTTACCATTACCTATTATCATTTATAGCAAAACAAAAGGTCTGTCGATATTTAGCTCAGCGAAATTTGGACATGAAGAGCATAGAGAAGTGTACAATGGATATACCCTAGACGAGCACAATAAAATTGAATCAGAAGATAAAAGCGAATCGTTTTATGATCTTTCTATCACCAAGAATGTTTTATCAATGTTGATTGGTGTGGTTTTATTATTGATCATCATGTTAAATGTTGCAAAGAAATACAAACAAAACGGCGCACATGTAGCACCTTCAGGATTTCAAAATGCATTAGAGCCGGTGATTATGTTTGTAAGAGATGATGTAGCTAAACCAACATTAGGTGCAAAGTATCAAAAATATATGCCATTATTATTAACCTTATTTTTCTTTATATGGATTAATAATATGTTAGGTTTATTACCTGGTGGTGCTAATTTTACGGGTAACATTACCGTTACTGCTTGCTTAGCTTTAATCTCGTTTATTGTTTTACTAATCAATGCCAATAAACACTTCTGGGGACACTTATTAAATCCTCCTGGAGTTCCATTGCCAATTAAATTTTTATTAGTACCAATAGAAATCATGTCTTTATTTATCAAACCTATTGCATTAGCAATTCGTTTGTTTGCTAATATCTTAGCAGGGCATATTATTATATTGAGTATTATCTCTCTCATCTTTATCTTCAGTAAAATGGGCCAAAACCCAGCTGCAGGATATGGATTTTCAATCGTTTCTTTAGCCTTTTCTATATTTATGTTCTTTTTAGAATTGATGGTTGCTGCTATCCAAGCATTCATCTTTACTAATTTAACAGCCGTATTTATCGGTCAGGCAATTGAAGATGGTCATGGTCACGAAGAGCACGATCATCATCATGAAGAAGCAACAGCGTAGTATTTTTTAATTTTAAAACCATAACAACATGTCAATGTTAAACACAATTTTATTGGAAGCATCTATGGGTGCTGGTCTTGGCGCAATCGGCGCTGGTATTGCTGCATTAACAGCTGGTATCGGTATCGGTCAAATTGGTAAAGGTGCGGTAGAATCTATCGCTCGTCAACCAGAAGCTGCTGGAGATATCCGTGCAAACATGATTTTGACTGCAGCCTTTGTAGAGGGTGTTGCTCTTTTCGGTGTTATTGCTGGATTATTAGCAGTAGTTGCGTAATCAACCACATTACAAGCAGCTAATGCAAAGGGCTGAGGCTGCTTGTTAATTTTAAATGTATCGTATCTAATTATTTAGATTCAAAATTATATAAAATGGAATTATTAAAACCCGCATTAGGATTGTTTTTTTGGGCATTATTGGCCTTTATGATCGTGTTTTTGATCTTGAAAAAATTTGCTTGGAAACCAATTCTAAACATGTTGAATGAGCGTGAAACCGGTATTGCAAATGCTTTGCAAACGGCTGAAAAAGTGAAAGGCGAAATGAGCGCTATGAAAGCTGAAAATGAGCAATTAATGAAGCAAGCTCATGAAGAGCGTTCTGCAATGCTTAAAGAAGCTAAAGAGATTAAAGAGAAAATGATTACAGATGCTAAAGAATTAGCAAAAACAGAAGCTAATAAAATAATCTTAGATGCTCAAGATCAAATTAATCGTTCTAAGATGGCGGCTATCACAGAAGTGAAAAACGAAATCGGTTTACTTTCTGTTGCTGTTGCTGAGAAAATTCTTCGCAATCAATTGAGTCAAGATAGCGCACAAGATGCCTATGTAAAAAAATTAACAGAAGAAATTAAAATGAACTAATTGTTCGTTTAGAAAAATATAAAGCATGCAACAATCAAGATTAGCCGTACGATATGCCAAATCATTATTAGATTTAGCTACTGAACAAAAAAGTGTAGACGCTTTGTTTGCCGACATGCAATGCGTATTTAATACGTGTAAAAATAATGTTGAATTGCTTCAAGTATTGAACAGCCCAATTATTCATGCCGATAAGAAAATAGCTATTTTATCAGCTATTTTTAATGCTACTATTCAGCCGATCACCCAATCTTTTATAGCCTTAATTGTAAAAAAGGGTAGAGAAGCTAAATTATATGAAATTAGCGCTGCATTTATAGCTTTAGTTAAGGAATTAAAACAAATTAAAACCGTTAAAATTACTACTGCTTCAGCTATCAATGATTCAATAAAACAACAATTAGCAACTAAAATAGCTGCTGGTTTTGAAGGTAAAACAGTAGAATTAGAAACAGCAATGAATGCTGATTTAATTGGTGGTTTTGTAATTGAAATGGATGATAAATTGTACGATGCAAGTATTCGCAAAGAACTTAATGATATCAAAAATCAATTTACTAACAACAGCTATATCAGTAAAATATAACAAACATAAATTTTAAAAATTTCTTAATTTAATAAACATACAATTATGGTTGAGATTAAACCGGATGAGATATCAGCGATACTCAGACAACAATTAAGCAACGCTAACACAGAAGCAAGTTTAGAAGAAGTAGGTACCGTATTGCAAGTTGGTGACGGTATTGCTCGTGTTTATGGTCTTACTGGCGTTCGTCAAGGGGAGTTAGTTTCTTTTGAAAACGGCGTAAAAGCAATCGCATTAAACCTTGAAGAAGATAATGTTGGGGTTGTATTAATGGGTGATAGTGCTGGTATTAAAGAAGGCGCAACAGTTCGTAGAACAGGTCAAATCGCATCTATTAAAGTAGGCGAAGGAATGGTTGGCCGTGTAGTTAATACATTAGGAGAGCCAATTGATGGTAAAGGTCCAATTGCTGGTGAATTATATGAAATGCCTTTAGAGCGTAAAGCACCAGGTGTTGTATTTCGTGAGCCAGTAAAAGAACCATTACAAACTGGTATCAAAGCTATTGATGCGATGATTCCTATTGGTCGTGGCCAACGTGAGTTGGTTATCGGTGACCGTCAAACAGGTAAATCTGCTATCTGTATTGATGCAATCATCAATCAAAAAGAATTTTACGAAGCAGGAAAACCTGTTTATTGTATCTATGTAGCAATTGGTCAGAAAGCATCTACCGTTGCTCAAGTAATGAAAACATTAGAAGATAATGGTGCATTACCATACACTATTATCGTATCTGCAGCTGCAGCTGATCCAGCTCCATTGCAGTTCTTTGCTCCATTTGCTGGTGCTGCTATTGGTGAGTTCTTCCGTGATACTGGTCGTCCTGCATTAGTAGTATATGATGATTTATCTAAACAGGCGGTAGCTTATCGTGAGGTATCACTTTTATTACGTCGCCCTCCTGGACGTGAAGCATATCCTGGTGACGTATTCTATTTACACAGTCGTTTGTTGGAGCGTGCTGCAAAAGTTATTAATAACGATGCATTAGCTAAAACAATGAATGATTTACCAGAATCAATCAAGCATTTAGTAAAAGGTGGTGGTTCATTAACCGCGTTACCAATTATCGAAACACAAGCTGGTGACGTATCTGCTTATATCCCTACTAACGTAATTTCTATTACTGACGGACAAATTTTCTTGGAATCTAACTTGTTTAATGCGGGTATCCGTCCTGCTATTAACGTAGGTATCTCTGTAAGTCGTGTGGGTGGTAGTGCGCAAATTAAATCAATGAAAAAAGTAGCAGGTACTTTAAAATTAGACCAAGCTCTTTTCCGTGAGTTAGAAGCGTTTGCTAAATTTGGTGGTGATCTAGATGCAGCTACTAAAAACGTAATCGATAAAGGTGCTAGAAACGTTGAGATTTTAAAACAACCTCAGTTTACTCCATATAGCGTAGAAAAACAAGTTGCGATTATTTATTTAGGAACAAATAACATGATTCGTGAAGTGCCGGTAAAAAATGTACGTGCATTTGAAGAAACATTTATTAATGAATTAGAAACTAAAATGCCTGAATTATTGCTTGAATTTAAGAAAGGTAATTTACCTGAAGATGGATTAGCTAAAATGAAAGCTTTAGCTGATTCTTTAATTCCTCAGTTTAAAAACTAAGCATTGCAATCAAAATATAAAGGGCTACAACAGTAGCCCTTTTTTTATTTCTTTAGTCCAATTTCTCTGAGACGCTCATCTAAATATTGCGCAGCATTATAATCTTCATATTGTTTCGGATGGGCATCGCTGATACAGCTAGGTAAGCACGCTAATGACATAGTGCCTTTGGGATGTAAGAAAAATGGAATGGAATAGCGGTGGGTATGCCACTTTTCTTTAGGTGGATTGACAACTCTATGGGTTGTAGATTTTAAACGATTATTAGTCAACCGTTGAAGCATATCACCTACATTAACTACAATTTGATCATCACTGGATTGTACGTTTACCCATTCTTCTTGTTTGTTTAAAACTTGCAAGCCTTCTGCCGATGCACCTACTAATAGGGTAATTAAGTTAATATCTTCATGTTGCTCAGCTCGTATAGATGATTTGGGCTCTTGTGTGATAGGAGGATAATGAATGGCTCTAAGTATAGAATTGCCATTGTGTATTTCTGGAGCAAAGAAATCTTGATCTAAATTTAAAAAAAGTGCAATGGCTTCTAGAAGAGCTTTCCCACTTTTTTCAAAAGAGCGATAGGCTTGTTCTAAAGTAGCGGTAAATTCTGGTAGTTCATTTACAAAAACATTATCAGGATAAAACTCTTCTACTTTTTCACCATCTTCAATTTTTTGACCAAACTGAAAGAACTCTTTCAAGTCAGGCGCATCAAATCCCTTTGCATGTTCTCTGCCAAAAGAAGTATAACCTCTTTGTCCGGCAAGCTCTATTTTTTCATATTGTTTTTTTTGATTTTCAGTTAGGCTAAAGAAAGCCTCAACTTGCTCATATAATTTTTTGATCAGTGTTTGAGGTATGCCATGATTGACCACAGCAACAAAACCCACTTCTTCATAGGCCGTACCGAGCGCATGTACAAACTTAGTTTTATCTGCTTCGTTACCCTGAGTGTATTGACTTAAATCTACAACTGGAATCGTATTCATAAAATTAGATTTGGTATAAATATATATAAATTCGAGTAAATTAAATATGCATTAATAAATACTATATTTACAATTTAAATAGATATTCATGAAAAAGATTACCTTATTTACCATGAGTCTTGCAGCTACAATGTGGATTGCTTGTTCTCCTTCCTCAACTGAAAAAGCTGCGGAAACTACTGGTTACGATTCTACTTTTGTAGTGGAAGCAGAAGCATTTGCAGATTTACAAATGCTTCGATACGAAGTACCAGGTTTTAATCAATTATCCTTACAGCAAAAGCAATTAGCTTATTATTTATATGAAGCTGCTTTGAGCGGAAGAGATATTATTTACGATCAAAAAAGTAAATATGGTTTGTTGGTAAGAAAAACTATTGAAGCTATTTATGAACATTATAAAGGCGACAAAAACGATGCTTCTTGGAAACAATTTGAAGAGTATTGTGGACGCGTATGGTTTAGCAATGGTAATTATCATCATTATAGCAATGAAAAGTTTATTCCTGCATGCAACTTTGAATATTTTCAAAACTTAGTGCGTACAACGCCTAACAATGCACTGCCATTGAATCAAGGAGAAACGGTCGATGCCTTTATTAATAGAATTCAGCCGATTTTATTCGATGCTAATTTTATGCCTAAATGTGTAGACCTTAGAGCAGAAGTTGACAATATCGCTAACTCAGCAAATAATTATTATGAAGGTGTAACACAGAAAGAAGTAGAAGCTTTTTACGCTTTAAAAGATACAAAAGGTAATGCGCCAAGTTGGGGGTTGAACAGCAAAATCGTTAAAGAAAATGGTCAGCTTGTAGAACGCATTTGGAAAGTAGGTGGTATGTATGATAAATCCATTGCTCAGATTGTTTATTGGTTAGAAAAAGCTACGGGTGTAGCAGAAAATGAACAACAAAAAAAATCATTACAACTATTAGTAGATTTTTACAAGACAGGCGATTTAAAAATATTTGATGATTATAGTATTGAATGGGTGCATGATACAGCAAGTAGTATCGATGTAGTCAATGGTTTTATTGAAGTGTATTTAGATGCAATTGGTAAAAAAGGAAGTTTCCAAAGTATGGTATCTATGAAAGATAAAGAAGCTACAAAACGCATTGCAGCGATAGCTGCAAAAGCACAGTGGTTTGAAGATAATTCTCCATTAATGCCTGAGCACAAGAAAAAACAAGTGAAAGGTATAACAGCAAAAGCTATTACTACAATTGTAGAAAGTGGTGATAACGCACCTTCAACACCCATCGGTGTAAATCTACCAAATGCAGATTGGATAAGAAAAGAATATGGTTCTAAATCCGTCTCTTTAAGCAATATTATTCACTCTTACAATGTGAATAGTAGTAAAAGTGGTATGCTAGATGAATTTGTTATAGATGAAACGGTAAAAAATAGATTAAAAAAATATGGTGCTTTAGCAAGTGATTTACATACCGATATGCATGAATGCATTGGTCATGCTAGTGGGCAAATCAATCAAGGTGTAGAAACGCCAGATAAAACGCTTAAGAATTATGCATCTTGTTTAGAGGAAGCGCGTGCAGATCTTGTAGGTTTGTATTATATCATGGATAAAAAATTAGTTGAGATTGGCGTAGCAGAAAGTGAAGAAGTAGGTAAAGCGGGTTATGATCAATATATGATGAATGGACTCATGACTCAATTGACGAGATTGAAACCAGGAGAAAAATTAGAAGAAGCGCATATGCGCAATCGCCAATTGAATGCTCGTTGGGTATTTGAAAAGGGTAAACAAGATAAAGTTGTAGAGTTGGTTAAGGTTAATAATAAAACCTATGTACGTATTAATGATTACAATAAACTTCGAGTTTTATTTGGACAATTACTAAGAGAAATCCAACGAATCAAATCAGAAGGCGATTACAAAGCGGCTAAGGCTTTAGTAGAAACCTATGGCGTACAAGTAGATCCTGTTTTGCATAAAGAAATTATTGGACGCTATGCTACCTTAGGTATTAAACCCTACAGAGGCTTTATTCAGCCGGTGCTGGAGCCAGTAATGGAAGGCGATAAAATCATTGATGTGAAAGTTACTTATCCAACATCTTTCTACCAACAAATGATGGACTATAAAAACAAGTATAGCTTTTTGCCTATATTGAATTAATAGTAAAATGAAATAAAAAGAGGCAGCTTTCGCTGCCTCTTTTTATTTTTTCATAAGCGCAATTTGAATGACTTCATTCATTTCGCTTACATAATGAAACTTTAATCCTTTAATATAGTTTTTAGAAATTTCATTGATGTCTTTTTCATTTTGTGTACACAAGATGATCTCTTTAATACCTGCGCGTTTTGCAGCTAGTACTTTTTCTTTAATACCACCTACTGGTAGCACTTGTCCACGTAAAGTTATTTCCCCCGTCATGGCTAAGTATGGTTTTATTTTTCTGCCCGTGAATGAAGAAGCTAATGCCGATAACATGGTAATGCCAGCACTTGGACCATCTTTATGAACAGCACCTTCAGGAACGTGAATATGAATATCATTTTCTGTAAAAGCATTGTTTGCAATACCAAACGTGTGTGCATGTGCTTTAAGATAAGAAAGGGCAGTAGTAGCACTTTCCTTCATAACGTTACCTAAGTTGCCCGTAAGCGTTAAGGTGCCTTTACCTTTTGATAGGCTAGATTCTATAAATAAAATATCTCCTCCTACATAAGTCCATGCTAAGCCTACAACCACGCCAGCAGGATGACCTTTGCTATAAATGTCATTTAAAAATCTTGGTTTGCCCAAAACTTCTTCTACTTTGGTTTCGTCGATTGTATTAACAACAGTTTCTTCCAAAGCAACTTGTTTCGCAATATTACGCATCACACTCGCCATTAATCGATCGAGCTCTCTCACGCCACTTTCTCTCGTGTAATCTTGCACTATTTTTTGAAGTAACTTATCGTTGAATTTTAAAGGCGTTTTTAACAAACCATGCATTTCTTTTTGCTTAGGTATGAGATGTCGTTTAGCAATCTCTACTTTTTCTTCTACCGAATAACCGGATAGTTGTATAATTTCTAAACGATCTCGTAAAGCAGGTTGGATGTCACTTAAGCTATTTGCTGTGGCAATAAATAGCACTTTAGATAAATCAAATTCTAATTCTAAATAATTATCATAAAAAGTACTGTTTTGTTCAGGGTCTAAAATCTCTAATAAAGCAGAGCTAGGATCGCCTCTAAAATCTTTACCGATTTTATCTATTTCATCTAAAATAAATACCGGATTGGCACTTTTCACTTTTCGTAATTGTTGTATAATACGACCAGGCATAGCACCTATATATGTTTTACGATGACCACGTAATTCACTCTCGTCATGCAAACCACCCAAACTCAAGCGAACGTATTTACGATCAATTGCATTAGCAATGCTTTTGCCTAAAGATGTTTTACCAATACCTGGAGGTCCAACGAAACAAAGGATAGGTGATTTTAGATCACCTTTCAATTTGAGTACCGCTAAATACTCAATGATACGCTCTTTAATTTCATCCATTCCATAATGATCATGGTCTAATACTTTTTGAGCTTTCTTTAAATCATAAGAATCTTTTGTGTATACTCCCCAAGGCAAATCCAACATTAAATCCAAATGATTATACACCACCGAATAATCGGGTGTAGTTGGGTGCATACGTTCTAATTTCTCAATGCCTTTTTTAAACAGGTCTTTAGCCGCTTCGGTCCATTGGACTTGTTCTGCTCTTTTTTGAAGATCTTTAATTTCTCTTTCATTAGCATCTCCTAATTCATCTTTGATAGACTTAAGTTGCTGCTGCAGAAAATATTCTCTTTGTTGTTTATCAATCTCACCTCTTGTTTTATTAGTGATTTCATTTTTCAATTCAGCTAATTGCAATTCGCTTTGCAATAAGTTCAATAATTTCTCTGCACGTAATCGAATATCATCTTCTTCTAATAAACTTTGCTTGTCTAATAATTTAGCATTAATGTTGGTGGCAATATAGTGAACTAAAAAAGAGTAGTTTTCAATATTGCGCAGCATAATAGCAGCTTCTGGAGGTAAGGTATTCGTTTGTTGAATAATCTTCTCCGCATAATCTTTAATAGAACCTACAAGGGCATCAAAATTAGGATCTTCTTTAGGAAAGTGGTCTTCTTTATAGGTAATATTTGCTTTAAAATAAGGCTCGGTTTCTGTAAACGTGTTGATTTCAAACCTTATTTTACCCATTATAAAAAGGGTAATATTGCCATCTGGCATTTTTATCATTTTTACAATTTTGGCCAAGGTGCCAACATGAAACATGTCGTCTGTGCCCGGGTCTTCAAAATTGCCATCTTTCTGGGCTACAACCCCAATCCACTTATCCTTTTTATTGGCCTGTGTTATTGCCGTAATTGATTTTTCTCTAGATACGGTAATCGGTAATACTACATTTGGGAATAATACCGTATTGCGGAGCGCAATAATGGGTAGGTTATCAGGTAGTCCTTTTCGTTCTTCTTCATTCATTTCGTCTTCGCCCATTGGTAAAACGGGTAAAAATTCCATGTCTTGATCATTTTGTTGCAATAGCATAGGATATATTTTTTCAGACAAACTGTCTTTGTTTATGATTATTTTTAAATAAAATTCGCACTTGTATAAAGGTCAATTATTATGCCAAAGGTATAAAACTGAAAAATTAGCAGATAATTATACAAGTTTACAGTTTATAAATATAATTCTTGTTCTATTTTTGTGAAAATTAGATGTTCATTTTAAAAGTTATCCTATGAAAAGATCACTATTGGTATGTTTACTTATGCTGGGTACAATGGTCAATGCTCAAACAAAAAGTAATGACAAGCAAAATGGCAAATGGCATTATGCTTACCATTTTGACGGGTCTATTTTGTCAACGGCCCTAATCAGTGGTGCAAATGTTGGTAATCCAGTCATTCGCTATGCGCCTTTTGGTAATATTGGTCATACACTACATAATGATTTCAATAAGCATTCCGGAGCTATCATTGGGATAGGGATTAAAAACATAGGTTTTATAGAAAAGCGAGGTGACACTACTTTTAAGAAGCGTGTTTATGCTTTTGGAGTTAATGCTTCTTTGAAATTTGGAGATTTGCCATCAAATAGATTCGTATTTATAGGGGCGGGTTTAGATCTACCCTTTCACTATAAGGAAAAACAATTTGTGAATAGATCGGATAAACGCAAAAGTTCGGAGTGGTTTAGTACTGCAACACCTCAATTTTTACCTAATGTATTTATAGGTTATGTAAGAAAATCTTTCTCCTTAAAATTGCAGTATTATCCGGTTAATTTCCTTAATGATAATAATACTAGGTTTAAAGATGAAAAAGTAAATTTACTTTTATTGTCATTTGGTCACGACTTCAAATTTTATTTAAACAAATCAAATGTTAAACAAAAGCATAAAGTCATTGAAATGTAAATAAAAAAGGGGCATAAGCTCCTTTTTTTTATTTAATCAATTCATTTAATGCTTTTTGTAGCTCATCGCCCGTAATATTTATCGCTATAATTTTCCCATTAGGATCTATCAAACAGTTTGAAGGTATTGCTTCCAGTTGATAGTCGCGCACGACTTTGCTTTCCCATCCTTTTAATTCACTTCCTTGTTTCCAAGTTAATCCGTCGTTTTTAATAGCTTCAACCCAATTGTCTTTTTCAGTATCTAAAGAAACACCAAATACGGTGAAATTTTTAGTTTGAAATGCTTTATATGCTTTCACTACATTTGGATTCTCATTTCTACAAGGTTTGCACCAAGAAGCCCAAAAATCTATGAGTACATATTTTCCTCTAAAATCAGATAGGCGAATCGTAGTGCCATCAGTTCCAAATACCTCAATTGCTGGAGCTTGAAGGCCAACCGCTATTTGACTTTTAACCCCGTTACTTGATGTGCTTGCTCCCAATGAATTATTAATTTTTTCTACAATAGCTTTTGCAAGTTTACTATTCGAAAAACGGCCTGCCATATTAGAAGATAATGCAGTGAAAAATGCTTTTTCGGCATTGAAATTGAGCATATTCATAGCAAAATAAGCATTCGGAACATAATGTGTGGTGTCTGTATAACTTTCTACAAAGCTTGTAAGAGAAGCGCTAAGCTGGTTAATATCTGCCGTAACTTTTTCTGTCATTGCTATATCTTGTCTAGCTTTGGCTGTATCTAAAACTAAATATAAGGTATTGAAATTGCGAATATAATCTTCTCTTATTCGTGTGATAAAGTTTTTTATTTCAATAGATTCCGGTGCTCCTGATATGGTATAATTCTCAATATTCGGCCATTCTGCTTTTATGCTGATATCCTTATCGGCAGTACTAAAGATGATAAAGGCATTATCGCTAAATTTTATTCTATATAGAGTAGATTCTTCATTTTTTGCTTGCAAAGTAAAATTACCTTCTTTGTCTGCTTTTGTAGAGTCTACAATTACATCGCCAACCACTCCCATTTCTTCTAAGAAAATGGTTTGTGTTGGCAAATTTTGAATGCTTCCTTTTACTTGAAAAGAACTATTGGATTTACCACAGGAAATTAAGAATAAACTAGCAACAATTAGGTAATGAATAAATGATCTATTAGTCATGTGTGTTTTTTTAGATCTGCAAACTTAATAAATTCAATTACTATGTTTACTAAACTTCAAACTTAATTTAAAAGTTGAAACAATAAAATGACAAAAAGCTGACAAATAAATAATTCAAAATTTAGAACTTTACGACCATTATGAAAGGCGCTACGTTTCTTTTAACCTTATTGCTATTTTTCTATTCATCTTGTTTGAAAAAAGATAAGGTCCTTCCCTTGCTTTCTAGTGCAGGTACTATGGATTCAGTGGTTATTGGCGAACAATATCAAGAAGTTGTTTACTATGATTTTGAAATGAAAAAAATAGTGGCTACAGCTAAGGTTGATGATTGGGATTTAAGTTTTGAATCAAACGATTCGGGTACGCATGTTTTTATTAATGGAGGCAAAACATGGAATGGCGCTAATGGCGTTTGGGCTTATAATACCCATCAAACCCAATTTTCTGCAGTTAAATCTGCTTCTGCAATCAATGAGGCTAATTATCTTTTTGATGCTCCATCAGGGTTGCCCGATAGTACTGCGTTTGGAACTTGGTATACGGGTTCTTTAGAAAATGGCAATTTACAATCCAAGAACGAAGTTTACATTATCAAGCTAGATCCTACTTCATTTATTAAGTGTAGGATTAAAAATTGCACAGTTAATGAGTATCAAATTGAATGTGCTCCATTGAGCGCAGATACCGCCACGGCTATAAGTTTTGTAAAAGAGAAAGATAAAAATTGCATTTACGTAAATTGGTCAAATAATGCACTCCGAAAAGTAGCAATGGAGCCTAATAAAAATGCTTGGGATATTGTATTTACAAGGTTTAGGCATATTTATTATGACTTGAACAATTTTCCTTATATCGTTAATGCTGTTTTAATTAATCCATATCAAACGCTAGTAGCTGCAGATAGTGTTACTGGTTATCAACAGATTAAGTCGTATAACTACCCGGGAATCCAATGGGTGCCCAATAGAAATATTATTGGCTTCGATTGGAAGTCGTATGACATACAGTCAGGTTTGTATAAAGTTAACCCTAACAAAAGCTATCTAATAAAGACCAACAGCGGCTATTACTATAAGCTACATTTTTTTGATTTTTACAATAAAAATGGGATAAAAGGCACGCCTACCTTTGAATTTGCCCGCCTCTGATAAAAATCATACGATTGGGATTTATTTTTTTTCCTATTCGTTTTTTTCTTTTGCTTTTATGCATTACCTTTGCGCCAAATTTCAATTTAATTTTTTAATTATATAATCCATTATTATGCCAAGCATTGGTAAAATCAAACAGATTATCGGTCCAGTTGTGGACGTGCATTTTTCGGGTGACAATGTGCTTCCTGAAATTTATAACGCATTAGAAATCACTCGTGAAAACGGTGACAAATTAGTGTTAGAAGTTCAACAGCACTTAGGAGAAGATAGCGTAAGAACAGTAGCTATGGACGGAACCGAAGGTTTAGTTCGTGGTATGCAAGTAGTAGATACAGGTAAAGCTATTGCTATGCCAACTGGAGAGCAAATCAATGGTCGTTTGTTTAATGTTACAGGTGACGCAATTGATGGATTGCCTCAGCCAAATAAAACAAATGCTCGTCCAATCCATGCTAAACCTCCAAAATTTGAAGAATTAAGTACGGCTTCTGAGATCCTATTTACGGGTATCAAAGTAATTGACTTGATTGAGCCTTATGCAAAAGGTGGTAAAATTGGTTTGTTTGGTGGTGCCGGAGTAGGAAAAACCGTATTGATCCAAGAGTTAATTAATAATATCGCGAAAGCATATGCAGGTTTATCTGTATTTGCAGGTGTAGGAGAGCGTACTCGTGAAGGAAATGACTTGATGCGTGAGATGATTGAAGCAGGCATTGTGAAATATGGCGATAAATTTATCCATAGTATGGAAGAAGGCGGATGGGATTTAGCATCTGTTGATATGGAAGGTTTAAAAGACTCTAAAGCTACTTTCGTATTTGGTCAAATGAATGAACCACCAGGAGCACGTGCTCGTGTGGCATTATCTGGTTTAACTATTGCTGAGTATTTCCGTGATGGAGATGGTTCTGGCAAAGGAAAAGATATCTTATTCTTCGTTGATAATATCTTCCGTTTTACGCAAGCAGGTTCTGAGGTATCGGCTTTATTAGGTCGTATGCCTTCAGCGGTAGGTTACCAACCAACCTTAGCTACGGAGATGGGTTTGATGCAAGAGCGTATTACGTCTACTAAAAATGGTTCAATTACTTCCGTACAGGCGGTATATGTACCAGCGGATGACTTAACCGATCCGGCTCCAGCAACTACGTTTGCGCACTTAGATGCTACTACCGTATTGTCTCGTAAAATTGCCGATTTAGGTATTTATCCAGCGGTAGATCCTTTAGATTCTACTTCTCGTATCCTTACTCCAGCAATCGTAGGAGAGCAACATTACGAATGTGCTAATAAAGTAAAATTAATTTTACAACGCTACAAAGAATTACAAGATATCATTGCTATTTTGGGTATGGATGAGTTGAGTGAAGAAGATAAATTAACGGTATCTCGCGCGCGTCGTGTACAACGTTTCTTATCTCAACCTTTCCATGTAGCTGAGCAATTTACAGGTTTAAAAGGAGTATTAGTTCCAATCGAAGAAACAATTCGTGGTTTCAATATGATTATGAATGGTGAAGTGGATGAGTATCCAGAAGCAGCATTCAATCTTGTAGGTACCATCGACGATGCGATTGAAAAAGGTAAAAAATTAATGGAACAAGCTAAAAACTAAAGTTTAGTATAAAATTCATTATTCATGCAATTAGATATACTTACACCTGAGAAAAAAATATATAGCGGTAAAGTTTATGGTATACAATTACCAGGAACAGAAGGGTCTTTTGAAGTTTTAGACCATCACGCTGCTATGATTGCTTCTTTAGGAAAAGGTAAAATGAAAATTTTAACCGACAAAAACAATTCTACTTCTTACGAAATCAACTCTGGTTTTATTGAAGTATTAAATAACAAAGCTACCGTTTTAATTGAAGGTGCAATAGCCTTATAGTAACGACTAACAAATACATAAAAAAAGACAAGCCGAACAGCTTGTCTTTTTTGTTTCGTTGATTTGATCTATTTAGTATCGTAAGCCCATTTAATATAGGTTGCACCCCAAGTGAAACCGCCACCAAATGCAGCAAGTATAATATTGTCGCCTTTTTTTAATTGTTTTTCCCATTCAAACAAACACAAAGGAATAGTTGCATTGGTCGTATTGCCATAACGTTGAATGTTCATCATTACTTTATCGTTAGAAACGCCCATACGGTCTCTAGTAGCATCGATAATACGTTTGTTAGCTTGATGCGGAACAAGCCATGCAACATCGTCTCCTGTAAGATTATTACGTTCCATAATTTCTGCAGACACATCGGCCATGCCTTTTACTGCAAATTTAAAAACGGTTTGTCCTTCTTGATATACGTAATGCTCTCTGTTCATAACCGTTTCCATAGATGCTGGATAAGCAGATCCACCTGCTTTTTGTTTTAAGAAGGTTCTGCCTGCGCCATCACTTTTAAGAATAGAATCTTGTATGCCAAAGCCTTCTGTATCTGGTTCTAATAAAACGGCTGCTGCTGCATCGCCAAAAAGAACGCAAGTAGTACGGTCCGTATAATCTACAATAGAGCTCATTTTGTCGCCACCTACTACAATGACTTTTTTGTATTTGCCTGTTTCAATAAATTGTGAAGCGGTAGTTAAAGAAAATAAAAATCCACTACAAGCGGCGTTGATATCAAAACCAAATGCGTTTTTAATACCAACTTTATCAGCAATAATATTAGCCGTTGCCGGAAATTGATGATCAGGTGTTGTAGTAGCACAGATAATTAAATCTATGTCTTCAGCTGTTATGCCTCTTTTTTCTAATAGCATACGCACTGCACCAGCACCCATTTCAGAGGTGCCCATACCTTCTCCTTTCAAAATTCTACGTTCACTAATACCGGTTCTAGAAAGAATCCATTCATTATTGGTATCCACCATTTTTTCCAATTCTGTATTATCTAAAATATAGTCTGGTAAATAGGCGCCAATTGCAGTTATAGAAGCTCTTATTTTTTGCATGGTTAATTATTTTAAATTAGGTATTCATAGCGCCACAAACGCTTATTACTTGTCCGCTTACATAACTACTCATATCTGAAGCTAAGAAAAGGGCAACATCAGCTACTTCTTCTGGTTTACCGAAGCGTGCCATAGGTATTTTTTCAAACCATTTTTCTGCACCACCATCTTTTAAATAATGAGTCATATCTGTTTCAATAAAGCCAGGGGCAATTGCATTTACACGTACATTTCTACTACCCAGTTCTTGTGCAATAGATTTGGTAAATCCAATGATGCCAGCTTTGGAAGCAGCGTAACTGCTTTGTCCGGCATTACCTTTCATGCCCACAATAGAGCTCATGTTAATGATGCTACCTTTACGGTTTTTCATCATCGGTTTTATGACTTGCTTGCTTAAATTATAAATTGATTTAAGATTGGCCTGAAGTACATCATCCCATTGTTCTGGAGTCATACGCATAAGTAAGTTATCTTTACTAATGCCGGCATTATTAACACAAATATCAATGGTGCCAAACTGCGCCATGATTTCATTTACAAGCGTCTCTGCTGCAGCATAATCTCCTGCATCTGATTTATACCCTTTAGCTTGCACGCCCATTGCGCTAAGTTTTTCTTCTAAAGCTTTTGCGCGCTCATCTGAAGACACATAAGTAAAGGCTATATGAGCTCCTTCAGCAGCAAATTTTAAAGCAATGGCTTCACCAATGCCTCTGCTTCCGCCAGTTATTAAGGCAACTTTTCCTTCCAGTAATTTCATATTTATTTAATTAAAATAAAGTGAATTGATTGGCTAAAATACAAATTGCTTGTGGAATTTTTGAACGTTTATAGATTTAATTTGAATTTAAATCAAAAATTATCGAACTAGTTCATTCCATTTTTTCTCCATACTGTATTGCACAGGTATGGTTATAAATACTTTACCTCTGCCAATAGTAGCTGTTCCGATGATTTTAAATCGAACGGATTGGTCAGCATTTAAAAGCATATCAAAGGCATTAGAAATGATTTTTTTTGACTCAACGCTCGTTTGTAATTTTATAGTAGACTCTTTGTTAGCCATGAAATGCATTATACTATCGCTGTTTATAGTCCCAATTTGCTGATCATCTTTGTACAACGAACAGCGAATTTTCTTTACATCTATGGTAAATGCATTTGGGTTTTCTATAATTAAATCTAAGCTAATTTGTGTTTCTTTTAAGGAAGCACTTACAATTTCAAAATGATTAATATTCTTGAATTTAAGCGCTTGTATTTGATGACAAGCATTGATCAAGATAAATAGAGCGAATAGTAATAGGGAGTTCTTTACGTTCATAGTGCTATAAATAAATCGGCTGCAATAGCATCTGCAAAAAGTTTGCCTTGTTGAGTAAGAAAAAGTGTTTGTTCTTGCTGATTAATTAGTTGCTGTTGTAAATACTTTTCAATGATTCGCTTATCTAAAGATATATGCCAACTGTCTTTTATTTTATCAAGATCACATCCCCACATCGTTCTCAAGGAAGTCATAATATACTCATTGACTTGATCGGCTACAGAAAGTTCTTCTATGGTAGAAGGAACGGTTTGCTCTTGAAGTATAGCTTTAATGTATCCTTGATTATTTGCCATATTCCATTGTCTAGTATTGTGGCTATAGCTGTGGGCTGATGGGCCAATGCCTAAATAGGGAATTCCTTTCCAGTAATTAGTATTGTGTATGGCATGTGCATTAGCTTTACTAAAATTGGATATTTCATAGTGATCGAAATTATTTTCTTTAGCCCAGTCCATTAAAAATAAAAATTGCTGAGCCGCTTCATCTGGATTTAAAGCAGGCAATTGATTTGTTTTAATTTGATGGGCCAAGCTTGTTTTAGGCTCTACGGTTAATGCATAAGATGAAAAATGAGGTATTTCATAGGATAACATGGTGTTTAAATGCTGTTCCCATTCATCTAAGCTTAAATGAGGTGTGCCATAAATGAGGTCGATACTGATATCTGAAAATCCTTTGTCTTGAGCGCATTTTAGTGCGAAGTCAACCTGTTGTACTGTATGTGCTCGGTTCATAAAAAGCAAATCGGCCTCTTTGAAAGACTGAACACCAATGCTTAAACGATTAATTGGGGTTTTGCATAAAGCAGTTAAGTAAGCAGTATCTAAATCATCTGGATTGGCTTCTAAAGTAAACTCTTTGAGTTTATCTATGGTGTAATAGCGCTCCACACTTGCGAAAATAGATAGTAGTTCTTCCGGGCTCAATAATGAAGGCGTGCCGCCTCCAAAGTAGATGGTATCAACACTATGTTCTTGTAAGTACTTAGCTTGCATGCGAAGCTCTTCTTTAATAGCTTCTATTAATTGATCTTTTGAGGCAAGTGATGTAGAAAAGTGAAAGTTGCAATAATTGCATGCTTTTTTACAAAAAGGTATGTGAATATAAATGCCTGCCATTAATTTAATAATACGTGTATCGCAAATCTACATAAAGCAATTGATTATTAATTTCCTATGTTGATAAACTTCTGTGTCATTTTGATGTAATTCATTTAATTTTGACTTTTAAATTACTTATGCGTCTACGTATATTCATTTTTGGACTTGTATTAAGTTTGTTTGTTTCCTTGCAGCTACATGCAGACTCTACGGATGTGCCTTTTGTATTACGTCCGATAAAAACGGCCTCTAAGTCGATACCTTCGCATCCTTCTTTTGATATCCATTATTGGTGCGCCCAAACTAGCGCTGTTAAGCTTAAACCTATATATTTTCCTGCTAAACCTAAATTATATAAAGACAAAACAATTGCTTTTTACGCTTTATATTTTTTGACCTTATTACTTGGTATAATTCGCTATACTGATCCTAAATATTTTAGAGATTTATGGGGAATGTTTTGGGGTTTGGCAAAAGTAAATAGAGACTCTAAAGAACATTTGCACGGCGCAGCTGTATCTAATTTGTTAATGAATATATTTTTTGTTTGCACCCTAGGTGTTTTTTTGTTTTTCACTATAGAGCATCGAGTAAGTGCTTCACTTAGTTTTCCATTAGGGCTTTTACCTTTGTTACTAGTTGTTTGTGTTTTGATAATTTATTTAGTGAAATTTGCTGCTATTCAATTTTTTGGATGGGCATTCAAATTAACCCACATTACCGAACAGTACATTTTCAATGTATTTTTAGTTAATAAAATTTTAGCTGTGCTTTTATTGCCGATGATTATTTTATTGGCATTTTCAGATAAAAGTATGTATGGTGCCCTTCTTATCATTTCCTTGTCAATCATTAGTATTTTGTATTTCAATCGATATTTGAGGTCATGGAAGATATTCAACAAATTCATTGAGTTTAGTAGATTTCATTTTTTTCTTTACCTTTGCGCATCAGAATTACTTCCTATGGCAGTAATATTGAAGTGGTTGATTCGAGGCTTAAGTTAATAGTTGCTTATTAACGGCTTTCAAAAAAATAACTTAATGGCTAAATCTGTTCGTACTATTACTAAGGTGGTTGAAAATACAATGATTGTTCCAAAGACAATTCTGATTACTCAGCCAAAGCCTGAAACTGACAAATCACCATATTATGATTTGGCAAAAAAATATGGATTTGTGCCTACGTTTCACTCCTTTGTTAGAGTGGAAGGTATTGACGCAAAAGAGTTTAGAAAACAAAAGATTGCCATAGAAAACTTCTCCGCAGTTATTTTTATTAGCAGAAATGCAGTAGATCATTTTTTCAGAATTTGTGAAGAAATGAAAATAAAAGTTTCTCAAGAGATGAAATATTTTTGCATCTCAGAAGCAGTTGCACTTTATCTTCAAAAGTTTATTCTTTATAGAAAACGAAAAGTATTTTTTTCTGCAGATGGATCCAATGATGGACTATTAGAGATTTTGACAAAACATACGGCAGATCAACAATTTATAATGCCTTGTTCAGAAGGTAGTAAAAACGAATTAGGTCAAGGGATGCTGAAACAAAAAATTGACTTTGTGGAGGTGACTTTATTCAGAACTATTAGCAATGAAATTAAAGAAGTCGTCAAAAAGAATTTCGATTGCATATTATTTTTTAGTCCCATTAGTATTCAAGCATTAAAAGAACAAATGCCTACCTTTAAGCAGAAAACAACTTTATTTGGAGCTTTTGGTTTGGTAACAAGCAAAGCTATAGAAGAAGCAAAATTCCGTGTAGATATTATGGCGCCTTCGTCTAATGCACCCTCAATGGCTGTAGCTCTAGAGAATTATCTTATTGCAAGTTTGAAAAAAAGTAAGAAAAAGTAATTCGTTGTAAATTATATTTTAATTCAACACAAATGCAATTGATTTTGTGTTATTTTGTCTTATGCCCAATAGATTACAATTTGAATTAAGTCCTTATCTTTTACAGCACGCAAACAACCCTGTAGACTGGTACCCATGGTGCGACGAAGCTTTCACGGAGGCTAGTGAAAATAATAAACCTGTTTTAATCAGTATTGGCTATGCCGCTTGTCATTGGTGTCATGTGATGGAGCACGAAAGTTTTGAAGATGATACGGTGGCTGCCTATATGAACGAACACTTTGTTAATATTAAAGTAGATAGAGAAGAGTTGCCGGCAGTAGATCATTTTTATATGGATGCCTTACAGGCTATGAATGGTCAAGGTGGTTGGCCTTTGAATGTTTTTGTTACACCCGATAAAAAACCCTTTTATGGGGGTACTTACTTTCCGCCTCAGGCGCTTTATAATAGAATTTCTTGGATGGATGCGTTGCAACGTATTCAATATGCTTGGACGCATAGGGGAGAAGAAATTACTGCTCAGGCAGATCAATTAACTGCTTTTTTAAAGAATGCTTCCAATGCTGTTCAAGTTTCTAGTTTAAGCGCTTTTGAAAAACAAGATATCATATTGGCGCAAAATAAATTGCTTCAATTAGGAGATAAAGAATCGGGTGGTTTTGGCTCAGCGCCCAAGTTTCCTGGTATTATGAATATTCAATTTTTGTTGGAAGCTTATAAATTAACCCATGATGAAGAAGCATTACAACATGCCTTATTTAGTATCGATGCTTTGTTGTGCGGAGGAATATATGATTGTTTGGGAAGCGGTTTGTGCAGATATACGGTAGACAAAGATTGGTTAATACCACATTTTGAAAAAATGTTGTACGACAACTCCCTGCTCATAAGTGTGTTATGCGATGCTTATACAGCTACAAAAAATGAAGTATACAAAACAGTCATAGACGATTTAATTAAGTTTGCAAACCGAGAATTGAAAGGTGATCATGAGTTATACTACTGCGCAATAGATGCTGATTCGGAAGGGGAAGAGGGTGCCTTTTATTGCTGGACCTATAATGAACTTAAGGAATTGCTTAATAAAGAAGAAATGGCTTTTGCAGAAAAGCATTTAGATGTTAGCGAAAAAGGCAATTGGGAGGGTAAGACCATAATTCATGTAGATGAACTTTTGTTGTTGTCAAAAGAACATGAAGTGTTTTCGGTTATACGGCATAAATTATTTGAAAGCAGAAGTAAGCGAATACGCCCATTAACCGATGACAAAGCATTGCTGTCTTGGAATGCGCTGTTTAATTGGTCGCTTGTAAAAGCCGGAAAGGCATTACAAAATAATCTATATCTTGATGCGGCCGAGGCCAACATGAACGCAATAATTGACCTGTTTAATATTGCAGGTACTCCGGGGCATGTATATAAAAATGGGCAATTAAAACATCAGATTAATTTAGATGATTATGTGTTTTTATCTAGAGCATTATTGGAGTTAAATAATGCAACGGGTAAGCAAAAATGGATGGATTGGGCGAAAGAATTATTGCAGCGCATAGATCTTTTATTTTATAATCAAGATCAAAAAAGCTATTATTTTAGCGCAACTCAAAATACAGATGTGTTAGTGCCGAAATTAGATGAATATGATGGGTCTTTACCTTCTTCCAATGCTGTTTTAACAGAAGTTTTAATGGTTTTGGGAATTAGCTATAAAAATTCAGAATGGATTGCAAAAGCAGACTGTTTATTGGCTCAAATAAAAGCTAAAGCAATCCGAAATCCATATGCTTATGCCTATTGGAATATAGTTGCTCTAAGAGAGCATCAGGGATATCAGTTAATCACTTGCACAAAAAGACAATTTGAAAAGATAAAATCCAGTTATCAGTCCTCTTTTCAATATTTTAAAATTGAAGAACAAGAAGGAATCGATGAGGGTGCAAATCAAGCATTTGATAAGGATGCTTTTTTGTTAATTTGTAATAAAGAGAGCTGTGATAAAATTTATTTTCCTTTAGGTGATTTTAATTAGGGTATAAAAACCTAAAATAAAAGCAGAAAACACCTGTTTGGGCTCAAAATTGTAGGTTAATGAAAAGATTTTTCGCTAAATACTTGTTTTTTTCAAAAAATCTTTGAATATTGTGAGCTAAATTGCATTGTTATAGGTGTAATTATAAAATTAATTATTTGCTTAATCGCAAAAACAACAATAGGATTATGAAACAACTTTCACTGAAGATTTCTGCTTTCGCGTTGACTGCAATGCTTGCGAGCTGTGGAGCATCTGGTCCTGAAGGACAATTGGTAGGCTCTCCAAATATGATGGCCTACAGAGCACCAGAGCCAATTGGGATGGTGTATGTTCCGTCAGGTGTATTGAAAATGGGGGCTAGCGATGAAGATGTGCGTGGTAAAAACGATGCCTTGATTCGTACTGTTCAAATGACAGGTTTTTACATGGATGCCATGGAGATTTCTAATGATCAATACCGTTCATTTACAAATTATGTTAAAGATTCTACAGCCCATACGATTTTAGGTGATTTTATTGATTTGCCAGACGGTACTCAAAAGTTAGATTTAAGAAAAAGAATCAACTACAGAGATGCAGATGTACAAGATCAATTAGCTAGCATGTATATTCCGGCGGAGTTGTCAGGTTGGGGTAGAAAAGAGTTAGATCAATCAAAATTAATTTACCACTATGAGGTTTTTGATTATGATGAGGCCGTGAAAAATCCTACACAAGCAAGAACTGCATTTGTAAAAAAATATGATGTTCCTGCATACCCAGATACTACGGTTTGGATGCGTCAGTTTATTCATTCTTATAATGAGCCTATAGCTCAACAATACAATTGGTTTACAGCTTTTGATAAATACCCTGTTGTGGGCGTTAATTATAATCAAGCGGTTGCTTTTTGTAATTGGAGAACCATGATGTGGCGTTCGTCAAGAGATAAATACAGACAATATTTCGAAGGTGAATTTCGTCTACCAAATGAAATCCAATGGGAATGGGCAGCGCGTGGTGGTAGAACTGAATCTCCATATCCATGGGGTGGTCCTTATGTAATCAACAAAAAAGGATGTTATTTAGCAAACTTTAAGCCACAAAGAGGCAATTATGCAGCAGATGGTGGTTTATATACAGTGCCTGTAGATCGATATTGGCCTAATGATTATGGTTTATATAACATGTCTGGAAATGTTGCAGAATGGACTTCTACTAGCTATTTTGGTGGAACATACAGTTCAATTTCTGATATGAACCCAGATATTAACTATAAAATTAAAGAAAACGATCCATTGTGGATGAAGCGTAAAGTTATTCGTGGTGGTAGTTGGAGAGATGTTGCTTTCTATTTGCAAGTAAGCACAAGAGATTATGAATTTGCAGATACTGCAAAAGCTTATATTGGTTTCCGTTGTGTATATCAACAAATAGCTCCAGCATTAACAAACAGAAGATAATTATTCAATAAACCGAATTTTAAAAAAATAAAAGAAATTAATATGAAATCAATTGCATTATATTTCGAAACTTCAAGTGGTAAATACCTTAAAAACTTAATCATTGGTGTGGGTGCTGGTGTAGTATTGGTGGGTGCCTTATTTAAAATTGAGCATTTACCAGGTGCAAGTATCATGCTTACTATTGGTATGTGTACGGAGGCGTTCATCTTCGTGTTGTTAGGTTTACTTCCGCCGCACAAAGATTACTATTGGGAAAAATACTATCCAGGATTAGATGAAAACCCTCATGTAGAAGCTGCTCGTAAAGGTATTTCTCATAAAGCATCAACTACGTTACCTGGTCAATCAGCAACTGCTTCCTTAGATAAAATGATGGAAGATGCTCAGATCAATCCAGCTAATTTGAAACGCTTAAGTGATAATTTCCAAAAATTTGGTCAATCAGTTGATCAAATGAAGGATTTAACAGAGGTTACCTCTGCAACTAATGAGTTTACTTCTAGCACACGTCAAGCTACTGCTGCTATTGGCACAATGGCTACTTCATTCTCTGGGGCATCTGAAACTATGAATGCATTTAATAATGCTGCAGCTGATACGGCTTCATTCCATCAGCAAGTACAAGTGTTGTCTAAAAACTTAGGTTCACTTAATCAAATTTATGAAGTTGAATTGCAAGATGCTAATAATCATTTAAAAGCAATGAATAAATTCTATAGTAATTTAGTAACTGCTTCTGAATCTATGGCTTCTAGTGCTGAAGATGCTCAAAGAGCAAAAGAACAAATAGCGAAATTGGCAACTAACTTGGGTACTTTAAACCAAATTTATGGCAATATGCTAACTGCTATGCAAGGAAGATAATTGCTATGCAATAATCTAGTAAAAGAAGAGCAAGAAGAAACTATTTTTAAAATCTAAGAAAATTTATACAGGATGTCTGTACCTAAAGAGCCAAGGCAGTTAATGATCAACCTAATGTATTTAGTGTTGACCGCTATGCTTGCCCTCAATGTTTCATCCGAGATATTGCACGCATTTAAAATTATCAATCAGAGTATTACACAGTCCAATACATCAATCAATTCAAAGAATAATGAATTGCATTTAGCATTTGATGCAAATGAAGCTCGACCTGAAGCACACGATCGTGTAAAAGAATTTAATGATAAAGCAAAACAAATTTCTAAAGAAGCTGATGTACTTTATAGCTACCTAGAAAATTGGAAAGAACGTGTAATTGAAGAGTCTGGGGGGTATAAAATTGAAAATGGTGAAAAAGAAATTAAAGCAGAAAGTAATATTGACGCCTCTACCGTATTATTAGTAGAGAAAAAAGGTGGTGATTCTTTAAAACAAAAATTGGCTGATTTCAAAAAAATGGCGGTTAGTGTTTTATTTCCAGATGTTCAAAAACAATTTGAGGAGCAATTACCTATTCGCATCAGCAATCCTAAAAAATCAGAATCTAATCCACAAGCGGATTGGTCTTATGGCAACTTCCACTCTATGCCAGTTATGGCGGTGGTTACTCTAATGTCTAAATTTCAAAATGACGTAAGAAATACAGAATCTTTAATCATCAACGAATTGTTTAAAGAAGCAGACGCAAAACAAATGAAGTTTGATGCTATTGCTGCTATAGCAGTTCCTAAAACGAGTTATGCATTAGTAGGTCAAAAAGTTGAAGCGCAAATTATGTTAGCGGCTTACAATAAATCAGTTAAGCCTAGTTTCTCTGACGGTCGTGTTAAAAAAGTAGAAGATGGTATTGGCTTTTGGGAAACAGCAGCAACTGGTGTAGGTTTACAAACCGTAAAAGGAACTTTATCTATTGACATGAATGGTACAAAAGTAACTGAACCATGGGAGTTTCAATACATGGTAGGCTCTGCTGGCGCTTCTTTACAATTAGATAAAATGAATGTATTGTATATTGGTGTTCCAAATCCAATTACGGTATCAGCAGCAGGTTATTCATTAGAAGATGTTTCCGTTAATATTCCAGGTGCTACTTTAAATAAAACATCAAATGGTAAATACGATGTAATTGTAAGTGCTGTTGGTCAAGTAAATGCAACCATTAATGCTAAAGCAGATGGAGGCAAATCTATCAAAACCGTAGGTACTATTCCTTTGCGTATTAAAGAAATCCCGCCGCCAACACCTAAAGTAGGTGGTAAATCAAGCGGTGTAATCCCTACCAATGTGTTTAAAGCACAAGGTGGTATTGTTGCCGAATTAGCTAATTTTGATTTTGATGCTAAGTTTGTGGTAACAAGCTATGATATTTCTGTATTGCCTAAAAGAGGCGATCCAAAACCAACGATTAGTATTACAGGTCCTTATATGAATAAAGGCGCAGCAGCTTCTTATATCGAAGGTTTAAGAGCAGGTGATAAAGTGTTTTTTGAGAACATCAAAGCTGTTGGTCCAGATAAAAAAGTGAGACCTGTTGGTACATTAATATTTACATTGAATTAATTTTAAAAACAAATATAGGATTATGCGTATCCTCTTTTCATTAAAAACCGTTGCAGCTGTAGCTATCATGTGCAGTTCTTTTAGTTCATTTGCTCAAAATGCAGCTAATAAAGATAATAACACAACCGCTACTCCAGAAGTTATTGGGGCTACTTGGAAAAATTCATTAACACCAGATGGTGTCTATGATCGTATTCCTCATGAATCAAGAATTTTACCATGGCAACCAATCCGTGAAGCGGATGTTATGTGGAAGAAACGTGTTTGGCGTGAAATTGACACGCGTCAAAAACAAAACTTAGCTTTCCGTTATCCAGGTGATGAGTTGTCTGGTGGTGGTATGTTTATTGAGATCCTCATGAACGCTATCAAAACAGGTAAAGTTCAAGCTTTTAACGAAGATAACTTCACTTCTACAATGACTAAAGATCAGTTATTGGAAAAATTAGAAGGACGTATGGATACTATTCCAAGCGTAGACCCAATTACTCAAGAAACAACTTATGTGTATAGAAGAAAAGGGGTTATTCTAGATCAGATTACTAAATTTAGAATTAAAGAAGATTGGATTTTCGATAGAAATTTAGGTAGAATGGTAGTTCGTATTTTAGGTATCGCACCTCTTAAAGATGAGTATACTGATGAGAACGTATTTAAATTTACTATTCCTTTATTCTGGATCTATTATCCAAATATTCGCGAGACATTAGCGCAATACGAAGTATACAATCCTGAAAATGACGTAGCGCGTATTAATTGGGATACTTATTTTGAAAATAGATTTTTCAGTAGCTACATTATTAAAGTTAGTAATCCGTATGGTGCTTCTTTCAATAACCTAGGTTATACACCTATGGAGCAATTATACGAAGCTGAAAAAACTACTGAAATGATTTTTAATAAAGAACACGATATGTGGGTTTATTAATATTCAAATATTATTTGAAAGGCGCTCCTGTAGCGCCTTTTTTTATAGATTTTTTATCATGAAACATAAATTAGAAGTTTGTCTTTCCCCAGCATTATTACATTTATATGATACTAACAATTGTAATGTAGTAATTATAGATATATTCAGAGCTACCTCTACTATTACCGCAGCTTTGCATAATGGTGCAGCATGTGTTATTCCTGTTGCCTCTGTTGAAGAGTGCATAGTTATCGGCAATCAAACACCCAATAGTATAACTGCAGGGGAGCGTGATGGCAAGGTTGCTACAGGACTAGCCTATGGCAATTCTCCCTTTGAATATCCAGCAGATTTTATAAATGGGAAAACGCTAGTTTTAACCACAACCAATGGCACTAAATTATTGCATATGGTTAAAGGAGCGTCTAATATTATAATTGGTTCTTTTTTAAATTTAGATGCTGTTATTGATTTCCTTAAAAAAGATGATAAACCAGCAATATTAGGTTGTGCAGCTTGGAAAGATCGATTTAATTTAGAAGACACCTTGTTTGCAGGAGCAGTTGCTAGTGCTTTGCAACAAGACTTTAATATTAACTGTGATAGTGCTAGAGCTGCCATTCATTTGCATGAAGCAAGTAAAGGTGAGTATTTAGCCTTTCTTAAAAATAGTTCACACTACAATAGATTAAGTGGATATGGTTTAATTAAAGATTTGGAATATTGTACAAGTACAAATTTACATCCCATAGTTCCCATACTAAAAGGAGATAAATTAGTTGCTCTTTAGTTATTTATAAATTTAATAAATAGGGATTAGTAGCTTTCTCATTTTTTATTGTTGTATCCATTCCGTGTCCGCAGTATACTTTTGTATCTTCTGGCAAAGAAACAATTTTCTCTCTTAGGCTAGTAAGCATATCATCATGGTTTGAGCCTGGTAAATCAGTTCTGCCGATACTACCTGCAAAGAGCATATCACCATTTATAACCCAATTTTCAGAAGCGCAATATAAAATTACATGGCCAGGAGCATGACCTGGAGTATGTATTACTTGAATAGGCGTTCCGCCTAGATCAAACAGCTCATCTTTATAAAAGGTACAAGATTTAGGCATTTGTATAGTGCCTAATCCATACATAGACGCAGCTATGGGTCCATATTGCAAGGTGGGCTCATCTAACTCATGGATGTAAAATGGAATTTCAAAAGTTTCTTGTAAAAAATGAACTCCTAAGATATGATCTAAATGTGCATGCGTATTAATGATTGCTTGAGGCGTTAAATTTTGGCTTTTAATATAATACACCAGTTCCTCGTTTTCAGAGGCAGAAAACATACCAGGGTCAACAATCCAACACGCCTTATTTGCGTCAGTAATTACATAAGTATTTTCTTGAAACGGATTAAATGTAAAAGTTTTTATAGATATCATTTTGCCTTGTTTTTTTGTGTAATTTTAAGTGTAAAAATAGTTTAAACATTTAGATGTTACAGTTTATCAATAGAAATTTTAAGGAAGGAATACAAGTAACCACTAATAAAGGATGCAATAAAATAATTTTGTTGTTCGTTTTGTGTCTTTTTATTCAGGCTACTAGTTACGCGCAAACCTATTTAGAAGTTTATGGTCAAAATCGCGTTCAATTAAGAAAATTTAATTTTGATTTTTTTGATACCAAACATTTTAGAATTTACCATTACGATAAAGCAGGCAGAAATTTAGCTCGATATGTTGCGGAAGAAGCTGAGCGTCATATCATGATTATAGAAAATAAGATTGGTGGCCAATTTCCAACCCGTTACGAAATTATTGTTTATAATAATTATGATGAATTTGTTCAGTCGAATATTGGATTAAACGCTGAAAGTCAGATACGACAAATGCAGGCTGGTAAGATCAACTTTGCTGGAGATATCCTTCAAGTTTATTTTACAGGAAGTCATGCTGATGTGAAAAATCAAATAAGAGAAGGCTTAGCAAGGGTTATGGTAGAAAAGTCCATGTTTGGAGAAACGACCAAAGAGATAATAAAAAATGCAATAAGTTTAGACTTACCACAATGGGTTATAGACGCTTATATCGCCTATAAAGTCTATGATTGGGAGCCAATACAAGAGACTGCTTGGAAAAATATTTTACAAGAAAATACAACATTACCATTTAATAGAATTGTAGAAAAATATCCTAAGGAAGCCGGTATTGCATTTTGGAAATATTTGTATACCACCTTCGGTTCAACTATTAGCGAAGATTTTTTATGGTCTTTAAAAGAAGAAAAAGGAATAAATGCTGCAAGCAAAGTTACTCTTGGTCAGCCTATTATTAATGTATATAAAAACGTACTAACTTTCTTTAATGAAGTATACACAAAAGATGCGTTGTATCAAAAACCATTAGATAGCAATCTTGAAAAGTTTGAATTAGAATTAAAAAATAAAAATGAAGTAGTCAAACAAGTTGCTGTTTCTTCAAGGGGAACAGATGTAGCCTTTGTAACATTTGATAGAGGTTTATATAATGTCAATTTGCAATATACAAATGGTAATAAAGCCGTAAGGCAATTACTTCATTTAGGTAAGCTCGACTATAATGAGCAACAGGATCCTAATTACCCTATTTTAACTTGGTCAAATACCGGTTTAAAATTAGCAATCCTATATAAAAAGAAAAATCAATTACGAGTAAAAGTATATAATTCGCTTAAAGCTAAAATTGAGAATTTTGTAATTAAGCCTAAGTGTTTTGATCGTGTGCTCAACTTTGGTTTTATGGAAGATGATAATCAATTAATTGTTTCGGCGATTAAAAATTGTCAATCTGATTTATTTGTACTTACTCTTAAGCGTAGTTTAGTAAGTTCTCTAACTAACGATATATGGGATGATATAGAGCCAGTTATGCTTAGTGGTGGGGATAGGAAAGGCATTGTTTTTTCTTCTAACAGAACTGCTCCTAATCTGATAGTAAAGGAAGAAGTAAATAAAATGCCAACGGGCTTTAAAAATCTATTCTTTTACGATACAAAAACAAAGCGCTCTACTTTATTGCCACTAACAAATTATAAAGTGGGTTTCATTTCACAACCTATACAATTTGGTAAAAAACAAATCGCTTATTTGTACAATGGAAGTGGGGTGCAAAACAAGTATATAATCGATTTTGCAAGAGATTATAAAAATTATGATTCTGCGGTAAGTTTTCCAATAAGTAATTATCCTAATAGCATTATGTTTCATGGCTATAGCCATACTACGGATAAAGTTTTTGAAGTGATACGTAAGGGTCGTCAAAATGCAATTTACTCTTATAATTTGCCATTGATAAGTTTGAAGCAGTATGACTCTAATATGCATAGAACTACTTTTTTTAAACATTATCGATTAGATTCTTTATCTGAGGTAGCTAGAGCTGATGTAGAAGGTGGAGATGGTGTACGTGATGTGAAACTTTTAAAAGAAGGCACTATTATCTATACCGGATTTGAACAAGAAGTGGCATTTAAAAAAGAACTTGATTCTTTATTGAAAACAACGCATTCAACTATAGATCGAACGGATAGTTCTTTCATTAAAATGAAAGCGGAGCCTTATTTGCTCAATTTTCATGCAGATTTTGTTTCTGCTAAAATGGATAATAGTATTTTATTCAATAAATACCAGACAGTTGCTACCAATGGCAACTCCTTCTCTAATCCGGAATTAGGTGCCATGTTAACGGCTAGTTTGAAAGATGTATTGGAAAATCATCAGTTTACAGGTGGATTTAGAATGCCTACAAATTTAGCAGGCTTTACCTATTTTTTATCTTATGACAATCTAAAAAGAAGAAATGATTGGGGGATAACTGGAGTAAGAACGGCATCTTATTTTACTTATGCTAAAAAATACTATCAACTTAATAATGATATTTATACCTATTTTGTTCCACAGAGTGTACTTATATTTTCAAATAATAATTTGTTAGGCAAATCGGTAAGCTCTTTATTACAAGGCTATTGGAATCATCCATTTGATAAAATCCAATCGCTTAGAACGAGTCTTGGTTTTCGTAACGATAATTTAAACTACAAAGCAAGCGATAGCTTATCTCTTATGTACACTCCAGCTTCAAACGTAAATTGGATTACCGGCAAAGTTGAGTATGTGTTTGATAATAGTAAAACTATACTAAAGAACATACGTTTAGGTTATCGATATAAATTCTATGTTGAATTTATGAATCAATTGAACGACCAAAAAGGTAAATTATGGAATGTTGGTTTTGACTTTAGAACCTATCATAAAATATATAGAAATATTATTTATGCAGTTCGTTTTGCTGGAGCACATTCCTATGGGGACCATAAAATTTGTTATTTCTTAGGTGGAGTGGATAATCAAATTAGTTCAAATTTCAATTCTAATACCACGATTTCAACTACTAATGCTTACATGTTTCAATCTCTTGTTACTAACTTGAGGGGTTATAATCAAAATGGTAGAAATGGCGACACCTATGCTTTAATGAATGCAGAAATAAGAATACCGATTACAAATACTTTAATGGGATATCCTTCCAAATTAGATTTTGTTCGCAATTTGCAAGGTATTTTATTTTGTGATGCTGGTTCGGCGTGGAATGGATTATTGCCAGATGCGGTAAATGATTCTAAAATATTTAATGCCAGTGCCAATGCGGTAAGTACGCAATTCAAAATTCCATGGAATGGCGGATTAGCCGTTGGTATGGGAGCTGGATTAAGAACCACTTTATATGGTTATTTCATGCGTTTAGACGCTGCCTGGAACTCTGATGGTGGGGCTAAACCAGTAGTTTATTTTTCCTTGGGCTACGATTTTTAATTAATTATTTCATAAAAAACAGGAAAGGGGTAATAGCTAATTTTACTTTTGTAACTTTGAATAAATTATTTCCAACTTATGACATTTTCTAAAGAAGCAAAAATAGGAATTCTTACAGCTGCTGCTTTAATTATATTTTTTATAGGCTTTTATTTTCTTAAAGGCACTAGTTTGTTTTATGATTTTGAAGAGTATACTTGTTATTATGATAATGTTCAAGGATTACAAAATTCTTCCTTAGTTCAAATTAAGGGTTTTTCTGTTGGTAAGGTAGCCTCTATTTCATTAGCACCTAATGGTAAAGTAAAAGTGGTGTTAGCTATTAATCCTTCTGTTCAGATTCCTACTCATTCAGTAGCTAAGTTGGTGTCTGCCGATTTATTAGGCACTAAAGCTATTAGTTTGCAAATAACTGATGAAACATCATACATAGAGCCAGGTTCAGAAATTGCATCCATTGTAGAGGGTGGTTTGATGGAAAACGTATCTTCTCAGTTTAATCCAATAGCTAATGAAATTGCTAAGGTGATGCTTAAATTAAATATTCTCTTAGAAAATTTAAATAGCACCTTGAATAATAATACCAAAAATGATATACAAAATAGTATTAGTTCATTAAAATCTAGCTTAGAGCATATAGAGAGTATTGCTGGTTCGGTAGATAAAGAATCTAGCAAGATTTCTGCCATCATAACCAACACAAACAACTTTACTAAAACACTTTCAGATCAAAATAATCAATTAGCGGGAACGCTTAAGAATTTTAATATTATTTCTGAAAAGTTAGCCGCTTCGCCAATTGATAAAACAATTCAAGATTTACAAAAATCCCTTGACGAAATGCATGTAATGTTACAGAAAGTAAATAAAGGCGAAGGGGCAATTGGGAAAGCTTTTAATGATAAGGAGGTGTATGATAATATGAATAAATCTGTAGTATCTCTTCAAGCACTTCTTGAAGATGTTAAAGCAAGGCCTTCTCGCTATTTTAATATTTCTATAATTGGTAGAAAGCCATCTAAATAGTTTTTAGTATGAGCTTCTATGTGCGTTATTTATTCTTTGTTTATTGTGCTATATGGTTATCTATAACAACAACATATGCACAATCTAAAGTAATACCCTTATCCGTTAAATCAGCCGACGTACTTCAAGGATTTCAAAAAGAAGGCGACTCCTCCTATCAAAAATTAATTGGCAATGTTCAATTAGAGCATCAAGGTACATTAATGTATTGCGATAGCGCTATAATCAATCTAATATTAAATGATGCTGAAGCCTTTGGTGATGTATTTATTGTGCAACCGGATGGCACTACTATTACAAGCGATTATGTAAAATATGCTGGAGATAAAAAGTTGGCTATTTTTAGATCTAATGTAACCCTCACAGATGGTAAGAATTCACTTTGGACAGATTCCTTAGATTATCAAACACAAGCAAAGATCGGAACGTATACTACAGGAGGCACCCTCCAAGCTGAGGGCACAACGCTATCTAGCGAAAAAGGGCAATATTTGGTTAAGACTAAAGATGCCATTTTTGAAGGCGATGTTGTTGTTACAGACCCCCAATATAATTGTACCTCAAAGAAAATAGCGTATAATACACAAACCAAACTGATTAAAATTTTAGACCAATCGAAAGTGGTTAATGTCTCGTCTATTTTAATCAGTAGTAATGGAGTTTATGATGCTAAGAATGAAGTTGGTAAATTTTACGGTCGCTCCTCTGCTCAGAATAAAGAACAATATATTGAGGCAGACACATTGGAATATAATAAAAAAACAAACTGGAGTATTGCTAAAGGCAAGGTGATAGCAAAAGATACTGCACAGCATATTACGCTATATGCAGGTTGGGCAAGTTATCAAGAATCAGTTCAAAAAATGATTGCCTACATACGCCCTGTGATGAAGATAGAGCAAGAGCAAGATAGTTTTTTCTTGTCAGCCGATACGTTTTTAATAGCACCTATAAAACCTATTGTAATTGACAAAAAGAAAAAAATAGTAAAGGAAAGCTATCAAGAAGAATTGCCTAATGATACCTTGCATCCTAAATATTATAAAGCATATTATCATGTTAGCTTATTTTCTGATTCGCTTCAAGCAAGTGCCGATAGTATTTATTATAATAGTAAAGACAGTATATTGTCTTGTATGATAAAACCCGTGTTGTGGTCGAGAAGTGCACAATTGACAGGAGATACTATTTCCCTTTATTTTAAAAATGGTGCGCTCGATCATATGTATGTTCCTAATAATGCATTGATTGTATCTCAAGCAGGCCCATCAACAGCTAAATTATATGATCAAATACAAGGCAGCGTGCTTAAGGGTAATTTTGTAAATAATACTTTGAAGGATGTATGGATTTATCCCAACACATCCTGCATTTATTACCCTAAAGATGATAGTGGCGCTTTTGTTGGCGTTAATCAATCTAGTGCAGAACGCATGCATATTTATTTTGACAAGCAAACGATTTCTAAAATAGTTTTCCAAGAAGACGTTAAGCAAACAATTTCGCCTTTACAAGATATTGATTTGAAAGATTTATTTTTGAGTAAATTTAAATGGGTACCCGAGCGAAGACCTAAAATAAAACCTGTTATCTTTAAATAAACACCCTTATGCAAGTATACAAATTTGGAGGAGCAAGTATTGCAAATCCAGTTCAAATGCAACAATTAGTGCCTATTATACAATCGGCAGAAACACCCTTAATTATTGTGCTTTCAGCTTATGGGAAAACAACCAATGCTTTAGAAGCAATTGCATTGGCCTGCAAATCACATGAAGTAGAAGAAGCCAAAAAGCTTGCAAAACAATTAGAGCAAGCCCATATAGACTATGCTTTACAATTATTAAGTACTGACAATTACGATGTTGTTTTTCCTCATTTAAATGCTTTGTTCACGGAGTTAGAGTGGGCTATCGATGATTTTAATCATCAAGATTTTGATTATAGTTATGATCAAATTGTTTGCATAGGAGAATTATTATCTTCCCGCATTTTTGCAGCCTACCTTAATCAATTGCAATTATCTACAACGTGGATCGATGCTCGAGATCTTATACGAACAGATACTACTTTTAGAGATGCCAAAGTAGATTGGAAACAAACAGAAAAACAAGTGCTTGAACTATGTATGCCAGCCATGCAAAATACTATTGTATTAACGCAAGGATTTATTGGTGCTACTTCAGACAATGCCTCTGTTACTTTAGGAAGAGAAGGCTCTGATTATACTGCTGCTATATTGGCTTCTATTTTAAATGCTTCAGCTGTTAGTATTTGGAAAGATGTAGAAGGCTTATTAAACGCAGATCCTAAGCAATTTAAAGCTACTCAAAAAATTGAATTGATTTCTTACAGCGAGGTTATTGAAATGGCTTTTTATGGAGCACAAGTTATCCATCCAAAAACCATTAAACCACTTCAGAATAAAAACATTCCATTGCATGTGAAGTGTTTTTTAAATCCAGAATTAAAAGGCACAACCATTCAAAATGACGTTTTACAAATCCAGTATCCTCCGATCATTGTATTAAAAAAAGAACAAGTTCTTTTACAGGTTACAACCCGTGATTTTTCGTTTATTACAGAAGATAATCTCAGTAAGTTATATCAGGTGTTTCATCAATTGCGTATTAAGATCAATTTGATACAAAATGCAGCTATCAGCTTTATTGCATGTATAGACCATAAAGAAGATCAGATTGAAGCAATCATCGCTGCATTAGAAACAGATTATAAAATCTCAAGAAATGAAAATGCGCACCTGTTGACTATTCGTCATTATGACAATACTATTATTGAGGAGCTTACTAAAGATACGGTTTGCTTATTGCAGCAGAAAACAAGATCAACAATTCAGCTCGTATTGCAAGCTGTTTAAAATAAAAAAGGACGCTCAAGCGTCCTTTTTTATTTAGAGAATTTTTTTACCTCTCATAGCTTCTTTTAAAGCACTGTCCATTACACGCTCCGCAAATGGTCGAGTAATTTCGTTGAGTAACTCTGTGTTTTTTTGAATGCCATCTTTATCTTTTGAAGCAATACAATTCTTTAAGCGCTCAATTTGTACTTTTGTTAGTTCTCGTTCTTCTTCGTTAATGGCTGGCGCATAATTGATCAAGAATTTTTCTGTTGTGCTGATCATTTGTTCTGCCTCGGTACTCGCTTCTATTAAGGCACGCACTTGCATATCGTCTTTGGCATGCGTTAGCGAATCTAGCAACATTTGTTCTACCATGCTATCATCTAAACCATATTGTGCTTTTACCGAAATTTCTTGTGCTACACCGCTTCGTAATTCAGTAGCACTTACCTTTAAAATACCATCGGCATCTAATATAAACTGAATATCAATTTTTGGTAAGCCTGCAGGCATTGCCGGTATATTTCTTAAGGTGAAAGAAGCTAATTTTCTATTATGTGCTACCTGGTCACGTTCTCCCTGATATACATTGATAAGCAAATTGCTTTGTCCATCTTGAGAAGTAGTGTATTGTCGACCTGCTTTGTTTGGAATTTTTGCATTTCTTGGAATTAATACATCCATTAGTCCCCCTAATGTTTCAATACCTAAAGAAAGTGGGGTAATATCCAGCAATAGCATATCTGTATTATTACCCGCTAAAATATCTGCTTGGATAGCAGCACCAAGGGCTACTACTTCATCTGGATTTAGGCTGTCATTAACTTCTTTTTTAAAGAAATCACGAACGCTATTTTTTACTGCAGGTACGCGTGTAGATCCGCCTACCATGATAACTGTGTCTATCTGATTAGTGCTCAAGCCTGCATCTTGTAGTGCTTGCTGGCAAGATTGAAGTGTTCTTTGGATTAGCGGTTGAATTAAACCTTCAAAAGTTATTTTATCAATTTCTAATCTATAACCAGCAATAGTAGTTGTTGCTATGGATGCTGTACTTAATTCTTTTTTTGCTTGCTCTGCCGCTAATCGTAAGGCTTGTAGGGTTGTACTGTCATCGCAAGCAATACCTGCTTTTTCTAATTGCTCTTTCCAGTAGATGACTACAGCTCTATCTAGGTCATCGCCACCAAGATAAGTGTCACCGTTGGTAGAAAGTACTTCGAAAATACCTTGATTAATTTTTAAAATAGAAACATCAAAAGTGCCACCTCCTAAATCATAAACGGCAACGGTTTTCTCTTCATTAGGATCAAGTCCAATGCCATAGGCTAAGCTCGCAGCTGTCGGTTCATTGACAATACGCAATACATCTAATCCTGCTAGCTTTCCAGCATCTCTAGTGGCTTGTCTTTGGGTGTCGTTGAAATATGCAGGAACTGTAATAACAGCTCTGTTTACAGGCATTTTTAAAACATGTTCCGCTCTCGATTTCAATTCTTTTAATATTAACGAAGACAATTCGATAGGGGAATAGAACTGTTCACCAATTTGTACCTTCACTAAAGCATCGCTTGCGTCGTCATGTATTTTGTAGGCGAAAAAATGGCTGTCTTGAGAAAGATCCTTATAGCTTTTGCCCATCAATCGTTTAGCCGAATAAATAGTTCTTTCCGGATGGCTTAATAACTTTTCGAGCGCAGCTGTGCCCACTTGAGCTTGGTTTTGCTCATCAAAAAATACTACAGAAGGCACTAAACTCATGCCATCGATTTCTTTTAAAGCGATTGCTTGTCGGCTATCTTCTCTCACAATGGCCACCAAGCTGTTGGTGGTGCCTAAATCAATGCCCACAATAGCATCTTCTTTCTGGATACTACCGGTAGCTATATTGATGCCTATTTTTGCCATAAATGTAAATTAGTAATGATCGCAAAGATAGGATAATCAAGTGGTTTTGTTGCTTTTCCTAATTTATAGCGATATCAATAAAATCCATTGAAATTGCTCCTAAATACCCCTTAAATACCCAAATAAATTTGAAAAATAGGCTATAAATATGTATTTTGTACCTCCCAAATAGCGTGTCTTTGCTAGGCTATTTATAGAAAAACATATTCATATTAAAATATAAAGAACTGTGCGGTTAAAATCATTAGAGATAAAAGGATTCAAATCATTTGCAGATAAAACAGTTATCCAATTAGACCATCCCATTACCGGCATTGTTGGTCCGAATGGTTGCGGTAAATCAAATATCGTAGATGCTATCCGTTGGGTAATTGGTGAGCATAAAATAAAATCCTTACGTTCCGACAATTTGGATGATTTGGTATTTAATGGTTCTCGATCTCGTTCGGCATCCGGAATGGCAGAAGTATCCTTAACTTTTGAGAATACTAGAAATTTATTGCCAACCGAATTTACTACTGTAACCATTACCCGTAAATTTTATAAAAGCGGCGAAAGTGAATATCGCTTGAATGATGTAACCTGTAGATTAAAAGATATCCATAATTTATTTTTAGATACCGGTGTAAGTAATGATTCCTATGCTATTATAGAATTGGGGATGGTAGATGATATCATCAAAGATAAAGATGGATCGCGTAGAAGAATGTTGGAACAAGCAGCTGGTATTTCCATCTATAAAACAAGAAAGAAAGAAGCTAAATTAAAACTAGATGCTACAGAGCAAGATTTAAATCGTATTGAAGATTTGCTCTTTGAAATTGGCAATAATCTTAGAACGCTTGAAAATCAAGCAAAGAAAGCAGAGCGCTATTTTCAAATCAAGACTGAATATAAAACCGTTAGTGTAGAATTAGCTAAAGCTTCTTTAGAAGACTTCAATGAGCAGTATAAAACACTGAATGAGCAAGTAACAACGGAAACAGACCGTAAAATACAATTAGAAGCACAAGTAGCCACCGAAGAGGCGAGTGTAACTAAAGATAAAGTAGTATTGATTGAGCGCGAACAAGAATTGAATGGTTTGCAAAAACATTTCAATGAGTTAATTGCTAAAATCAGCCAATTAGAGAGTGATAAAAAATTAGCGGCTCAGCGATTAGATTATTTAAAAGAGAGAGAGAAAAGCTTAGCGCAATTTGTAGAAGGTGCTGGTCAACAATTAACACAATTGCAAGAGTCAATAGATTTTGCAACCACACAAATTGGAGATGAAACAGCAGCTTTAGCAACGATTCAAGATGAATTGAAAGAATTGCGTGCAGCAGTTGATGTGGCAAGAGCAGATTTTGATGAAAAGAAAAATGTAGTTGAGCAATTACGTATTGGTTTACAAGATCAACAACGTTTACAATTCGATGCAGAGAAAAAAGTAGCGGTAGCCGATTCTTCGGTTATGAACCTGCAAAGAAGTATGCAACAAATTGTTGATGAAAAAACTACTCGTGAAGCACAGATTAAACAATGGCAAGAAGAAAAAGCGGATCATGCAATTCAGATTCAAGAGCAGCAAGATCGTTTGCAAGAATTAATCACGCGACAAGAAGAAGTAAAAGATAAGATTTTTAAAGCGCAAGAACAGTTAGAAGCACACCGTTCTAATTTGGTAGAAGAGAATAGAAAACTAGATGCTAAACGCAATGAGCATGATTTATTAAAATCTTTAGTAGATAGTTTAGAGGGTTATCCAGATTCTATTAAATTCTTAAAGAAAAATGCGGCATGGAAAAGCGATGCTCCATTACTTTCGGATGTATGTACTGTACAAAAAGAATACCGTACGGCTTTAGAAAATGTATTAGATTCTTACTTGAATTATTACGTAGTAGAAAATTGGCAAGAAGCATTAGAAGCTATTCAGCTATTAGATACTAACAAAAAAGGTAAGGCAAATTTCTTTGTGTTAAATCAAGTGGCTGGTAATGCTCAAGCAGCGCCTAGTTTTAGCCACCCACAAGTAACACCTGCTTTAGCTACCATCACTGTAGATGCAAAATACCAAGCTTTGGCTAACCAGTTATTGCAACATGTGTTTATAGCTGATGATTTAAATGCATTGCAAGAGCTAAGCTTAGAAAAAGGTATGGTACTTATCGACAAGAAAGGCAATCTTATGAAGGGTGCTTATTCTGTTGGTGGTGGATCAGTAGGGTTGTTTGAAGGAAATAAAATTGGTCGTGCTAAAAACTTAGAACGTCTTACAGAAGAGATTACGCAATTAACAGCTACAACTCAATCTTTACAAAATTATATCGAGGAAACGCAAACATTGATTACTGGATTTAATCAAGCATTAAACGGTCAAGCAATTGAGCAGACAAAAACATCCTTGAATCAATTACAGAATCAAGAAATCAATATAGGTAATCGTATTGAAAATTTCGAGCATCTAAATAAGCAAGCCGTTTCGCGTGTGGCAGATTTACAAGCACAGTTAGACGAAACGCAAGATAGCATTAGCGATACTCGTGAAGCCTTGGCTACGATCAATGAAGCTTATGCTGCTATTCAAAAAAATATTGCTGTGGCAGATGCTGCTTTTAAAGAAGTAGAAAGTGCATTTAATGCAGCTAATGAAAAATACAATCAGCATAATTTAGCCTATACTAGACAACAAAGTAAATTAGATAATTTACAACAAGAACTAGCATTTAGAACTAATCAATTAGCAGATTTAAGAATCCAGATTGAAAAGAATAATGAGCAATTAGCAGAAACGCATGTACAAATTACAGCTACTACAGCTACTTTGCAAGAAGGTGATGCTGCTTGGGTAGCCTTGCTTAAACAAAAAGAAGTAGATGAGAAGGTGTTGAATGAAAAGGATCGTTTGTATTACGAATTCAGAAATACCTTATCAGAGCAAGAGGGTTTACTCAATCAGAAACGAAGAGAAAAAGAACAAGCAGAACAATTACTTACCGGTATAAAAGATACGCTCAACGAATTGAAGCTTCGTTTGACGGGTATGAAAGAGCGTTTGTTATTAGAGTTTAAAGTAAATATCGATGATATCATCGACGAAGCGAGAACTGGTACTCAAACGGTTGAAGAATTAAGTGCAGAAGCGGATAAGATGAAGAAGCGTTTGGATAATATTGGTGAAGTAAATCCAACTGCAATTGAAGCGTTCCAAGAAATTAAAGCACGTCATGATTTTATTGTAGAGCAAAAAATGGACTTAGTAGATGCGAAAGTTTCTTTAATGAGCACCATTGAAGAAGTGGAAACAACAGCTAATGAGAAATTTAAAGAGACCTTTGATAAAGTAAGTGCTAATTTTAAAGAAGTATTTAAGGCCCTCTTTACCGCTGAAGATAATTGTGATTTACGTTTAACAGATCCAACTAATGTTGCAGAAAGTGGCATTGAAATTTATGCTCAGCCTAAAGGTAAACGCCCTAGCACGCTAACACAATTGAGTGGAGGAGAAAAAACCTTGACCTCTACAGCATTCTTATTTGCTATCTATTTAATTAAGCCAGCACCATTCTGTATTCTAGATGAGGTAGATGCGCCTTTAGATGATGCCAATGTAGGTAAGTTTACACACATGATTCGTCAATTCTCCGATAACTCTCAGTTTATTATTGTAACCCACAATAAACAAACTATGTCGGCAGTAGATGTAATTTATGGTGTTACAATGCAAGAGGCGGGTGTTAGTAAATTAGTGCCCGTTGATTTTAGAAGTTTGAATGATTAATATAATTATTTTAATATTTGTTAAAGGTCGCATATGCGACCTTTTTTATTTTTATCTTTTCATATTTATGTAAATATTTTAATTTATTTTGCACCGCAATTTTAAATTGCTTAGTGTTAATTATAAATTTTGTTGGTTGTTATTATGGTGATTAATTACAGTTGAACTTATATAGAAAGAACTTAATTATCCTGTTTATTAATATCCCTTTACGTTAGTGTTTTATTTTAAAAGTAATTATATGAAAAAGTTATTCGTTGCTATTATGCTATTTCCTTTTGTCATTCCATCTAATGCACAGAATTGTTTGAATCTTCAATTTGCAAAAGACACCCTTTATTTTTGTGCCGCGGAGAGCAAGATGATGCCATTGACCATTAGCGGGCAGAATTTTGTACCCTTAGATACCATTTGGGGAGCCAATGGTTTTTATATAGGTAAAACCATTTCCCCTATATTCACAGATACGGCTACTGAAGGATATTATTCGCTATGTATAAAAAGTTTGTCAACTCAAAATTTGCTAATGAATGGAGATTTTTCTTTAGGTAATCAAAATTTTCAGTCTAGCTATCAGAGCTATGTAAGCACTGCTGCTAATATGATGCCGGCTAGTCATTATTTCGTTGGCAATAACCCTAACGCTATTCATCCAGATTATTTATCAATGGGCGACCATACTACTGGAACAGGGAATATGTTTATATGCAATGCCTCTGATACCGCAAATGTTGTGGTTTGGCAACAGTCTATTACGGTTGTCCCGCATACCGATTATGACTTTTCTACTTGGGTGGCTACCGTTTTAAATACCGATCCTAATCCAGCTCAATTACAATTCTCCATTAATGGTGTACTTATTGGGCCCGTATTTAATGCCAATACAACTGGTAATATTTGGGAGCAATTTCATGCTGTTTGGAATAGCGGCAATGCTACTACAGCATTGATTTCTATTGTTAATCAAAATACCATTGACGAAGGAAATGATTTTGCTTTAGATGATATTGCGTTTAATGAGTATTGCATTTCTAAAGATTCTTTTTATTTGAAAGTTAATAAAGCAACATATTCCATTAATAAATTCTCTGCTTGTACAGAAGACTCTGTTTATTGCTCACTAACAGGTATAGGCGCTTTACCATCTGCAGTTCATTGGAGTTTTGGTGATGGTCATTTTTCTTCTCTTGCAAGTGTAGCGCATATCTATCCGTTGCAGGGTACTTATAAGCTAGTGCTTACATACCAAATGCCCGGTTGTCCGAGTATGCAGGATAGTACCTTTATAGATACACATCATGCTTTGCAGGCAGGAATCAATTTATCGGCAAATCCTATTGATATCAAAGATGTTTTATATTGTCAAAGTAATTCTACAGGTGCCATTACGAATTACGAATGGTTTACGGGGGATAATAAATTCTACTCGGGCAATAGCATTGCACATAGCTACAAAATGCCGGGTACTTATACCATTACACATATCGTAAGCGATTCGATGTCTTGTAGCGATACCGCAAGGGTAGAACTCGTTGTAACAAGCAATACGCATTTCTTTGTGCCTACTGCTTTCAGTCCAAATGCTGATGGGGTCAATGATGTTTTTAGAGTTAAAGGTGATTATGAACAAATGAATACCTTCGATTTGTCGGTCTATAATAGATGGGGTCAATTGCAATTTCAAACCAATAATCCGAATGCTTATTGGGATGGAACATTTGGTGGTATAGCAGCCGAATTAGGTACTTATTTTTGGGTATTAGATCTTCAATTTAAAGGACAAAAAGTTGCAACTCAATACAAAGGTGATGTTGTATTATTAAGATAGGTGTATAGATGTTAAAATAAAAAATGACCCTCAAAGGGTCATTTTTTATTTGCCTAACCAATTAAGTGCATTCTTATACAATAATTGCTCTTTCAGTTGCTTGTCGAAAGGCATAGATTCAATGAGTTGGCCTGGATGATGTTCGCCTAATGGGAAAGGGTAATCGCTGCCCATACAAATTTTATCGGCCCCCATCGTATCGATAATATAAGATAAGGCTTTAGGATCATGCACGAGAGCATCTATCCAAAATTTGCCTAAGTAGTTTTTAGGATTTTCTTCGTTATCTATTGCACATAAATCGGGGCGTACCAAAAATCCATGTTCTATGCGACCAATGGTGAACGGGAAAGAACCGCCTCCATGTGCAAAGGCCACTTTTAATTTTGGGAATTTTGTAAATACACCTCCAAAAATCATAGAGCTAATAGCACGCGCAGTTTCTGCAGGCATACCTACCAACCAAGGCAACCAATAACGTTGCATTTGATCTTCACCCATCATTTCCCAAGGATGTACAAAAATAGAGCAGTTAAGTCGCTCAGCAGCTTCCCATAATGGGAAAAAATAAGGATCACTTAAGTTCTTGCCATTTATATTGGAACCAATTTCTATGCCGGCCAATTGAAGGTTTTGCATACAACGTTCTAATTCTCTAATAGATAAGTCTATGTCTTGTAAAGGCAGGGTGCCTAATCCTATAAATCGATCAGGATGCAATTGACAGGATTGTGCAATATGGTCGTTGAAGAAACGAGCTGTTTCTAAACCATCTTGTGGTTTTGCCCAATAATTAAATAAAACAGGAATAGTAGAAAGTACTTGAACGGAAACTTCGGTCATATCCATTTCCTTCATTCGCACGCTGGTGTCCCAGCAATTTTGTTCTACTTCTCTAAATACTTTATCGCCTTTGATCATTTTTGCACAACCAGGACAATGGTGTTCTAAATGAATAAATTCGCCATACCCAAACTTTTGAAAATAGTTAGGTATATGCTCCGGCATGATATGCGTATGGATATCTATCTTCATTATTCGTTTACTAATTCATATACAATAGCTGCACCTTGTCCTACACCAATGCACATAGTAGCAATGCCATATTTAGCTTTACGTTTTTTCATTTCATGCAATAGGGTAGTAGAAATACGTGCGCCACTTGCACCTAATGGATGGCCTATGGCAATAGCACCTCCATTTACATTTACTTTATGAGTATCGATACCTAATTCTTGTATGCAGGCTAAGCTCTGCGAAGCAAAGGCCTCATTCAGTTCAAATAAATCGATATCTGCAATGGATAAACCAGCGCGTTGCAATGCTTTGCGCACTGCCGGTACCGGACCAATGCCCATTACCGAAGGGTCTACACCAGCAATAGCCATACTTTTTATCTTAGCCATTGCCTTTAGTTCATATTGGGCTAAGGCCTCTTTGTTGACTAATAATAAAGCACTTGCACCATCGTTAATGCCACTGCTGTTACCAGCTGTAACACTACCTTCTTTTTTAAACGCAGGTTTTAATGTACCTAGTGCTTCTAAAGTAGAAAGTCGAGGATGCTCATCTTTATCAAAGTGGAGTGTTTTACCTTTTCCTAAGCTTACGGTATAAGGTACGAGCTCGTCTGCAAATTGCTGAGCTTCATGAGCCGCTTGGTATTTTTCTTGACTATTTAAGGCAAAGGCGTCTTGTGCGGCTCTGCTTATCGACCATTGAGTAGCCACATTTTCAGCTGTTTCACCCATGGTATAAGGATGATACTTTTCGCTTAAAGTAGCATTTATAAAACGCCAACCCATAGTGGTATCAAATAGTGCCTGATTGCGTGCAAAGGCATTTTCTGCTTTGCCCATTACAAAAGGTGCACGCGACATGCTTTCTACACCACCTGCAATATATACAGCGCCATCGCCACACATAATAGCGCGACTAGCATCCATAATAGCTTGCAAGCCCGATGCGCATAAGCGATTTACCGTATTGCCACCAACACTAGTAGGTAGATCGGCCAATAAAGCAGCCATACGGGCAACATTTCGATTGTCTTCTCCAGCCTGATTAGCAGCGCCTGCAATAACATCTTCAATAGCATCTAGCGATAAAGAAGGATTGCGTTGCACTAATGCTTTGATAACATGAGCTAATAAATCATCTGGACGAACCGATGCTAAAGCGCCACCATATTTTCCAATCGGTGTACGAACGGCATCAACAATAAAAACTTCTTGCATAAAATAAAATTAAGCGTTTGCTAAAGCTTGAGTTAAGTCGGCAATAATATCTTCTACATTTTCTAAACCTACACTCATACGAATCAATCCATCGCTAACGCCAAATTCTAAGCGCTTTTCGCGAGGTACGCCCGCATGGGTTGTAGATGCAGGATGCGATAACAAGGTATCACAAGTGCCTAAAGAAACTGCATGGGTTAATAATTGTAAACTATTGATGAAACGTTTTCCAGCTTCCAATCCACCTTTTAATTCAAAACTCATCATAGCACCTGCATGTTTCATTTGTTTCATTGCCGTTGTATGATCAGGGTGCGATGCTAAGCCCAAATAATAAACTGTTTCTACTGCTGGGTGTGCTTCTAAAAATGCAGCAACTTGCTCCCCATTAGTGCAATGGCGTTCCATGCGCAATGAGAATGTGCGTAAACCATTCGTTAATAAAAATGCTTCGAATGCATTAGAGTTAGCACCCAAAAGATTTTTTGTTTTATTGATAACCGTTTTCATACGGTCTAGATCTTTCCCTATTAAGATACCGCCTACAGCCGTACCGTGTCCGTTTAAATATTTGGTAGTAGAGTGCATAACAAAATCTACGCCATATTTAAAAGGCTGCGTGAGGTAAGGGGTAGCAAAAGTATTATCGGCACAAACGATCAAGTTATTTGCTTTACCAATTTGAGTTAAGACTTCTAAGTCTACACATTGAATGGTAGGGTTAGCCGGCGTTTCGATATACATCATTTTAATAGCAGCATCAGCAGCAATAGTTGCTTTTACTTTTTCGATATCATGAAAATCGATGATGATAATTTCTATACCTAAATTACAAATTACTTTGTCTAACAACTCTTGGGTACCACCATATAAAGAGTGGTGAGACAACATTTTGTCGCCTGCTTTCAGATTGCCTAAAAGCATAGTAGCAATAGCGCCCATACCAGAGGCATGAAGAATAGCTTTTAATTGTAACGGATTTCCTTTTTCGTCTTGGATACCATACGCTTCCATCATCGCAATACGATCTTCAGCTTCATTTACCGTAGGGTTGCCAAAGCGGCCATAAGCATAGCCAGGGGTTTTGCCAGAGAAGATAGCATCGCCATGCTCGGCACTATCAAAAGTATAAGTGCTAGTAGCATAAATAGGCGTAAGGTGAGCGCGTTTAGCATCGACTTGATGACCGCCATGAATACAAACGGTATCAAATCCAAGTTGCTTATTTTGAGACATAAAAAAGGGGTTTTGTGAATGAATACACAAAGGTGCTTTTTTTTACTCAAATGCGCAAGAATAAAGGTAAAAGATTGAAGAATTGAGCAGCTTTAAGTTATCCGTTGCTATGCTTATACATCCCTTATTTTGGAGCTTTCTTTGGATGATTTGCTTCAAGTGCCGTAAAGCGATCCTTCATACGATAGTATTTAGTTTTCCAATAGGTAATTTCTGCTTGTGCTTGCACGTAATTTTGTTCCAATTGCTTAAAGAGTTTGTATTCTTTTTGCTCAGTATAAAAAAAATAAAACGCTAACTTACTGCACTCATTCACTAAAACAAAAAAGCAACTCCTAAGAGTTGCTTTTTTTTGTTTGCTTGTTGTACTAATTTATTTTACTTCTTCAAATTCAGCATCGGCTACATTATCATCTTGTTTTTCGTTAGCTGTACCTTCGGTAGCCGCTCCTTCTTGTGGGTTGCCAGCATACATATGTTCGCTTGCCGCAGACCATGCTGTATTTAAGGTTTCCATAGCTGCGTCTATACCTGCTAAATCTTCTGCTTTGTGTGCGTCTTTTAAAGCTTGTAGTGCTTTTTCAATAGCTTCTTTTTTGTCTGCAGGAATTTTATCTGCATTATCTTTCAATTGTTTTTCTGAATTGAAGATTAAGCCATCAGCCATATTTAATTTTTCTACACGCTCACGAACTGCTTTGTCGGCCTCTTCGTTTGCTTTAGCTTCGTTTTTCATTTTTTCAATTTCCTCTTTGCTCAAACCAGAACCCGCTTCGATACGGATATTTTGTTGTTTGCCAGTGCCTTTGTCTTTAGCCGTTACATGTAAAATGCCATTCGCATCAATATCAAAGATTACTTCAATTTGAGGTACGCCTCTTTGTGATGGTGGAATACCATCTAAGATGAAACGACCTAAAGATTTATTGTCCTTAGCCATTGGGCGCTCACCTTGCAATACATTGATTTCTACACTTGGTTGATTATCTGCAGCTGTAGAGAAAGTTTCGCTTTTCTTAGTTGGGATAGTTGTATTTGACTCAATTAAGCGTGTCATTACACCACCCATGGTTTCAATACCTAAGCTTAATGGAGTAACGTCAAGTAATAAAACGTCTTTTACATCACCACTTAATACACCACCTTGAATAGCGGCACCAATTGCTACCACTTCATCAGGATTCACCCCTTTGTTTGGTTTTT
>Ga0129333_10000084_pt1 | contig 56973 bp, 56 predicted proteins | sample CPB6_08_DNA_FD_94474 | JGI IMG/M metagenome (GOLD analysis project Ga0129333, IMG submission 94474) | Freshwater to marine salinity gradient microbial communities from Chesapeake Bay, USA - CPBay_Sum_0.6_0.8_DNA | ecosystem: Environmental > Aquatic > Marine > Coastal | place: USA: Chesapeake... | reverse complement strand
GTTCGTATTCGCTACGAATGCCTGAAATGTAGTATTGCTTACATAAGTAGAAGTGAGATAGCTATTACCAGCAGCAGAATGCTCGTCTTGACCAATCTGATTAACAACACCAATGACTTCGTTAACCTTGAGACGCAGATTACGAACTGTAGTTATTGCTGATGTGTTTGCTACTTCAATGTAATGGCTCATGATATACCTGCCGCTGCAAGACGAGCTTCAAGATCTTCAATTCTCGCAAGAGCATTATTCAGCGCAGATGTCAAAGTTCCCACTGTGTTTGAGGTAACAGTGTTTCCTGTAACATTAATAACAACCAGATCGCTTTCGGTTAGAGAGCCGAGTTCAGCAGTAGCAACGGTTGCTATACTACCGCTTCCGCTTCCACTAATAGTTGATGCTTGCCATTTTCCTGTAGATGAGTTGTAAACAAGCGCCTGACCGTTTGTTGCCGATTTCAAACTGCTATAATCAACGTCATCTAGTTTGTGTAGATTTACTTCACCAGATCCTGAAGATCTTGCTAGTCCAGTAGCAGCAGAGAAAGCGATTCGTGATATACGTTTATCGACCGCATCTCTAAAGTCATCGAGTTCTTTACGGAATCCAGATATATCGCCTTCTGGTCCTTGTGGTCCGCGATCACCTTTATCGCCTTTGTCTCCCTTATCACCTTTTTCGCCGCGAGGACCAACTGGACCCATAAGACCCATTGGACCTTGCTCGCCGAGATCGCCTCGTTCACCTTTTAGTCCACGCAAACCAGTAGGACCAATTTCACCCTTTGGTCCTTGTTCGCCTTGTGGTCCGCGCAAACGCACTTCGCTGATTTGCAAAGTCGTATCTGACTCTGCAATCATACGTTTAATTTCTTCGAGGATTTCTCTTTTTGCTTCGTTGGCTTCTGAGAAAGCAAACTTGGAAGCGAGTGATAGTATGCGGGCTTTTTCTAGTTCGTAATTAGGACCAGTGAATCTTTCGCTGATCTCACGGCGCAGTTCTTCTGTGCTTGCCTGAGCAAACTTATTAGCGATGGAAAGTAGTTTGGCTTTCTCCACCTCTCTCATTGTTAGTCATCGTCCTTGAATTCCACTTCTTCAACCAAATCTTCTTTGGAAACTTTTTCGATAGCACGAGTCATATTTTCTATTAACTTACGATCTTCTTCAGAAAGAGGTTTTGGTTTGAATGATTCGGTCTTAGGTTCTGGTTTCTTTGCTGGTGCAGGCGTATTATTTGCTCCCGCTTTAGCAACTGATGCTTGTGCTGGATTAGCTGTAGGATTATTTACAGCTGCACCGTCTTCTTCATTTGGTGCAGCTGCTTCTTCGCCAGCAATCTGCTTATCAATCTCAGCGATTTCATCATCGGTTTGCTTAAGAACGTTCTTACGAATCCATTCGATCGAATAATACTTACCAGCATATGCGTCAACAATACCTAGAATGTTGAGGCGAGAATTCTGCATTTCCTGTTCTTTGATTTCAGCATAATAGTTATCACGCTGGAAATCATACTTGATATCGTTTTTGAAATCTTTCCATTCTTCACGAGTAATAACGCCAGTAAGAACTAACTGAATCTCGAGAAGATTATCGAATAGATGGCAGAAACGTGAACGCAAACGCTCAGTAAACTTAGCAAACTTAATTTCGTCGCGAGTGATTTCACCTTGCCGACCCATACTAAAAGTGCCTTCTGGTTCAAGGCGAGATACAGGAACATGAAGCGATTTGTATAGTTTCTTTTTGAAATAATCAACATCTTCCATCTGACCAAGATTCTCGCCGCCAGGAAGTGTTGTGATTTCTGTGCCACGACCGCCTTCACGACGAGGTAGCCAGTAATCTTCAAGCATAGTCATAAACTTGCGTTCGTCTTTGATTTCGCCAGTATCAGCATTATATACTAAGCGATTCTTATGCTTGACCATCATATCACGAACATATTGTTCGGCTTTTGCTTTTGGTAGATTACCAACGTCAATATAGAAAATGCGGCGCTCTGGCGCTCGCGCGAGACGATAAATAACTACAGCATCTTCAAGCATACGCAACTGATTCAATGGCTTAATAGCACGATGCAAATACGAAAGAACCATAGTATTGCGTGAATCTAGCAATCCACTATGAACATAGCAGATTGAATCTTTTGCAATCTTGACGCCTTGCCCAAGAGTTCCTGTTCCGCCAGTAACTCCCATTACAGTTCCCATAGGATTGTAAATGTAGTATTCTTCGTATGCAGGGATAACTAGCTTAGAATTCTGACCAACAACTGGCGTCCGACGCATTGGCTGACGAACTTTACGAATACGTCTTGGATCGATATAACGGAGTTCTTGAATACCTTTGCGGGGAGATTTAGTATCAATCATAATATGATAAAACAAACGACCGTCAACATACCAACGACGGAATATGTCGTATGACATATTTGAGAAATCAAGCATGTTAAGAATAACGTCAAATTCTTCACGAATCCGTTTCTTAACAGATTCGGGTTGCTTTAGGTCGTCTAGATTTATGGAGATAGGATCAGCATCGTCATCAGTAACGATTGCTTCGTTTACAATATCATCAACGGCTGCTTCCACTTCTGGAAACATTGCCATTTCACGATATCTGGTAACGAGCTGCGCTTCATTCTTGGCAGTCCCCTCCATATCCACATATGTGCCATATGCTCCGCCAGGAGCAATTTCCATAGCACCATCAAGATTAGGAGGAGGCGCAAACGAAGGAACCTGCTGAGCAAGTTTTTCTTCATCTTCGTTTGCCCGCCCAATACGGAAGCCGAATAATTCGATTGCCATCTATATTCCTTCAAGTAAATTAATAATATCGAAGATAAGCAATCAATTAAGAGTCGATTACCTTATTGTTGACGTCCTTATCAACAGTCCAGTAATCATAAGCGAATTCAACAGTAAACTCTTCGATTGCGTCCGTTGTTTCCCAGTTTAGATCAATGCTTGACACATTGATTGGGAAAATGTTGATGAAAGTATATTCGCGTGTTGGAATAGCGGCATCACCAACTGCTGTTCCTGAAGCAAATGCACCAGTTTTAGCAAAATGACGAACTGTTGCCTGAGTACGATATGAAGTTAGACCAGACTCTGCGATAACTGCTGCGTCACGAAGGTTATTATTATGTGAGTTAATATATGAACTCCACTTTTCAAATGCGTGACGAACTAGAAAATCTTCATCGTTCATAACGGTAACAGTCCAGTTTTCGAAAGTTCTGTTACCAGCCATCTTTACACGGCGACCGAAGTAGGGCACTTCAATCTGCCCTACTGTTGATGTTGGAATCTGTGCCGCACGACATACGAAGCGGAACTGACCTTCTGCAGTTGGTTCTGCCAAACCAGCTGGAAGCGTCAAGAACACTTCGAAGAGTGAAGCACGAGCGCCACCGAATGGAAGTCCCTGAGCGGCGAAAGTTGACACATTAAAGGGCATTTTCTTTTTTCTCCCTGTTTCCTTTTAAGTATTTATTCGCCTTATTAGAACTTGCCTACGATTTCAGTGAAATCAACACCAGTGCGAACCGCAACAAAGTTCAGCTGGATAAAGTTGATTGACCTTGCGGGTTTGATGTAGATATCACCGATGAACTCGTTACGATCGATGACTTCTGGTGTGTTATTTGTTTCGTCGCAAACAACACGGAAGTCTGTGATACCACGGCGACCCTGAACGTCACGCAGGAATGGCTCAACTAGTGCCTTGAACTGTGCCCGAGTAAACGCATCGTTGAACTCGAACAGTGTGAACTTGGCGGCAGTAGCGATTGCTTTTTCAAGAACGATGAACAAGCGACGAACGTTGATACGATCAAACGCTGATGGCTTGGCAAGTAGAGTCTTATCACCGAACAGGATAGTGCCCTGACCAGGGAATGTGACGACTGGGTTAATACCGTTCTTGTAGAGCTGATCACGATAAGTCTTGTTTGGATTGAAAGCAAGACGAATTGTATTCTTGATACCACCACGATTGTAACCAGCAGGTGACCACCAAGGATCGCGCTCGTTATCGGTGCGAACCATCGTGCCAGCAGTATCACCGTTCAATGGAACATAGCGGTAAACATCGTTGTATTTGTCATACTGATATTTCCAGCCAGAATCCATAACAGCATACGAAGATGATGGAAGCGTGTTGCGGAAAGCAACAATATCATCTGTTTCAGAACCAGGATACCCTGAGTTGTTTACAACGTCTGAACGTTCTGGTGAGAATACTGCGACACAATCCTTACGGTATTCTGCAATATTGTTAATCACATGAATAGCGCGAGTTGAAGTAGATGCACCACCAAGAATCAGTGAAACGTCAACATCTTCCGAGTTCTTGTATTGATTATACCCATTAACATAATCAGCTTCTCTTGGTGAGTGACCATCGCGACCTTTTGAAAGCGAATTGTTTAGTGGTCGAGATTGTGCACCAGAAGCATGATTACCAGCATATGCGATTGTTCTAACGGTTGTTCCTGCTAAAGCGCCAGTCCACCAAACCCAACGAGAGTTCTGATTGATATAATCTTTGTAGTAGATGTTATTACCTACTTCATCTTTAGCGCCATTACCCTTTGATAGATTTGAATGAACTTCGATAACAGTATTGGTAATGCCTGTGATTTCGCCATCTTCGTCAACAACAACAATGTGCATTTCGTCGCCGCTGCCGCCAGCACCTGCCGCCATAACTGAAGTGCCTGGAGCAGAAGAGAAGTAATTGTTAAATTCCCATTTACGTGTCACAGTATTATTTGCTGATGTAACTGTATTACCAACATATACAGCAGACAAAGTCAATGAAGTGTTAGAAGCGATAGCACTAACCTTGCGTTCTACTTTATCTGGACCTAATACCAGAATATCACCAACCGCAACTTGTGATTGGAAAAGACTATTTGTACCAGTAACTGTAACTGAATTATTCGTAGAAACGATCGTTCCAGATAGTGTTGACTCGTAGGCATTTGCAGTCAAGCAAACAGAAACCTTAATAGAATTACCAAGAGCACCAGGATACTTAGCAACCCAACTACCGACACCAGCAATACCACTTGAATAGTTTGCGTTGTAATCGTCTTCGTTTTTAATGATTGTGTTTTGGTTATTAGAACCAGCTGAAATAGCATTACGAGCAATTACCGTATCGGTATCTAGCGTAGCAACGTTTGAACTGCGAATAACACGAGTTACATACAGTGCATTGCCGTATGAAAGGAAATTTGCAGCAGTAAAAAAGTCTGACGCAGTATTTGAATTTGGCTTACCAAATGTGTTTACAAGCGTATCTTCGGAATCCACAAGAACGCGAATCCCTGCTGGACCCCATGAGTAATGTCCAGCTAAAGCGCCAGTAGTCGTGCTTACGGCGGGGATGATCGTTGTGAGATCAATCTCCGATACGTTGACGCCTGGAGAGATTTGAAATGGCATAGTTTTCTCCTTTATAGACGAAGTTATTCTTCGACGAATTCTTTTGGATTCTCATTTATTTATAAAATCGGCGTTTTATCTAAATATCCGACAAATCCCAGTCTAATCGCCGCCGCCGATCGTGTTCTACTGACTGAACGTCTATTCCATCGTCAATAAATCCAGCGGGCAATAAATCGTCATGAACTCCTTGTAGAGTTTCATCAGATAATGCTCGCCGAACATCGTTATTGGTTAGGTCTTTGAAATATGGTTGTGTAACTAGCCATCCAAATAAAACCAAAGTCATAGCCAAATCGTCATGACAACCTTCTTCAGCCTTATATGTGTCTTTCGTTTCAACGAAAGTGGTCAATTCTTCAATAGTATCAAAATCACTGATGATTAATTTGTTGCTCTCAATAATCGTTTTTAGATTTGAACAACCGATTTTTTTAACAGCTTTTGTAGTTCTTACGCCAAAAGCAGACCTTGAACTAAATCCGCCGCCGACCTTAATGTTTTTATTTTTAGTGAAGGTAGCAATCACGTTTTCATATTCTAGGTCAATATATAGCGACTGAACAACTTGTTGACCTATATTATTCGTTTCGCCAAGCACCCAAGCATTATTATACATTCGAGCGAAACGATAAATTACATCAGGGAACATCAGTGGCGAAACGTCTCGGCTCCTATATTTAGCAACTTGTTTATATGGATATTGTGTTACATCAAATATAGACAAAGCAGAGTAGTCGCCGCCCACGCCTTCTGAAACGTCGAACACACATATGTATAATTTTCTAGGATCTGGCATTTCCTGTATATCCAAACCAAACCTATCTTTGGTTGGTTGCTGCCAAACCATTTCGCGCAATTTTAATGGGTGAATTAATGTGTGTGACGAACCGATAAACTCACATTCAAACTCTTGGCGGAATTGTTCTTCGCTGGTGTTAGCGATAGTTTGCCTTTTCCATTCCTCGTCGCGCCCAGGAACGTCCGACCAATGAATCTCGATAGGTTTATATTCGCTACGACCTTCGGTAGCATCCACCCACATCTTGAAGAAATGGTTCATTCCGTTTGGAGTTGATACTATAATAATCTTGGTTGTTGTACCAGAAGAAATTGTAGGATAGGTAGAAGCAAAGAACTGATCGGCTAGATTACGCTGAACGAACGCAAATTCGTCAAGGAAAATCAGATTATACGATCCACCACGGATGGCGCTGGATGATGTTGCAGCCGCAACTACCTTTGAACCGTTTTCAAGTTCAATATTACCTTTGTTCCAAGTAACAACGCCTTGCTGAAGAAACTTAGGTAGATATTCGTAGGCAAGTTGTAGTTTGGCTAGTAGGTCTCGCGCGAGCGCGCCCTTGTTCGCGAGGATAGCTACGTTCTGCTGATCTGTGAATAAAATGAGCCAAAGAATATAAGCGACCGATGTTGTAGACTTACCAACCTGACGAGGGAGTTTGCAAATAGAAAAACGATTATTTGCAAACGTATGCAGCATATTAGCCTGAAAATCCCACATTTCAAATGGAATCAAGCCGCGATCGACGTTTACGATTTTGATATACTTACGTGCGAAATACTCTACGTCCTTAGCACATTTGACGTATTCTTCAATCTCTTCTTTTGTGTATGAATGGACGACTCCCGCCGCCTTGAGATTAGGATTACCAAGATAGGTCTTTACAGTCATTTTCTACCATTAATCAATGCTTGTAATTCAGCAGCATTACCTACGAAAAGCGCATTAGTGACGTTTTGTGGTTGTTCTTTTGGATCGTCAGTTTTCTTAAGATCTTTTAGTTTTTTCTGAATATCAAGCAAATCCTTATTAGCGTCAACCATAGTTTTGATTAGCTGACCTACAACTTCAAATGCGCGAGGATGCTCAGACGTTTTAGCAACCAGCAACGCTTCTTCGAGGGCATCGGTTCCTTTATTGATGATATTATGAAGATTTTTACGAGCTACATTGAAATCAGAATCAATATCTTCATTTACTTCGACAGCAGGTAATACTTCTACCATAGGCGGAGAAATAGGAAGACCTAGTGCTTCTTCAACACTTTGTTCGAAGTTAGTTTTATTTTCATTCATCATTACCCGTCCTTGGGTTATACTTTTTTCCATCTGTATAGAAGAAAGTATTAGTTGCAAAACCATAATCATCATCGGCGTCAATATTCAAATAAGGAATAGAAGCAGCACTATTGCTTGTGGGCGAACCATTAGCAAGCAATCCTGGAGTAATAACGATTCGCGAACTGCGAGGAACAATAGCAGTATCTGCCAACGTAATACGATTACCAGAATTTGCAGTAACAATACCAAAGTCGATTTGAGTGCGCTTGATAACGCCCTGACGACGAACAGGACCGTAAATATAACCGCGCATAGTAAAGTCTAACGTGTAAATCAAGGCGCGACGAGTTTCGAAGTCGCCTTCATAAGTATCTTCTGTAGAAACGCTGTTTAGCACGCAAGGAATATCCATAACGATATCCATGCTTGGTATCAGTTTTACATTGTTTACCCACTCTGGACCAAAGTAAGGCAGAATCTGCTCAAGAATCTGTGCGCCATCGTCGCCGTTCTGAACAAAGATTGAAAGAGTGAAGTTTAAGTTATATGGAACAGGCGTATATTGATAGTTCAGTTTATTCTTATCGTCAACAACATGAACATTTTTTATAGTTGCTGGCAATCGACGAGTAGGATCGTATGATACGCTAGTCATTTCAAATCCCATACGAGGTAATGAAATAGCAACCGCTCTATCTAGATCTGGATCTTGTGATATACGAACAAGAAACTTTTCTTTTGGACCGTATGCGATAGGAACCGATAGCGTCTGAACAACCTGACCTGCGGTATTGATACGCTGCACGACCATATCGTTGAACATATTACCGAAGGCAATAACATAACGGCGGATCGTTTGGTGATAAAATTGTGAACCGAATATAGCCATTAGTAGCGATCAACCTCTGAAAATGGATTACGTTCACTGAAGTCGATGAAGTCAATCGACTGAGTTGTGATGTATTCGTTATTAGCAGCAGCATCAGTAGTTTCAATACGGAACTCTTGAGTTAGATATCCACTATCTTCCGAAACCAACGTATCGCTGTTTTCAAGCAAGAATTGATAGTTCAGTATATCGAGCGAGTATGTATTTTCGATAGTGTCGATTGCCGTGTTGCCAGTATTGAATTGCTGGCTGCTGTACTGGAATAATTCGCATGTAAGATCGTATGTGTATAGTTTGCCGTGCTGATAGAAAATGTTTTCGTGCTCGACAAACTTGATCTCATACAACTTATTATTGAGCGGGAAAAAGATTAGATCGCCTTCCTGTGGGCGTGATGAGGTTATAGAATAACCATTAGCAGATCCCGCTTCCAACTGAATAGAATCTGTTGCTCCCCATGCGTTTGTGTTGGCTGTTTCTACCTGATAGTTGTAACCTACTTCAGTCAGAATCTTTTCGTTAGTAATCTGCCCCCAGCGTTTACGAGCCATTGTGAAAGTAATCTGGTCACGAATCTCAAGATTAAACTTGGATAAAAAGTCGCCCTGACCTTCGAAGTTCTGTACATTCTTAATATAAACTTCGATATCTACGGCACTTTCAAACTTGGAAAGCGTATCTTCGCCAAGTAGGAAATCTTCTTTGACTAGAGTCCGTGGCATATACTTCACGTCCAAACCATGAATCTTGATAGACTCGATGATTAAATCTTCCGCAACGTCTTGTTGCCGACCGTAAGTAAATGGCGTGAAGTATTTGTTCGTGGTCATTTATCAGCCAATCATATCTGTGACGGGAAGTGAGTAATCCATAATCACTTCGTCTTCCAGTTTATTGATTTCTTCGATAGCTTCTTCCCAAATTTTCTGACCATTGAATGTGATTCCGCCAGGAAGTTGCATACCTTCAAATTTCTTAAGATTCTCACCCCACTGGCGCTTTACTAATGCGGTTGCATACTTCTTTAACCAAGAATCTTCCCATACGTCTGTATCTACATTTGGATCTAGTGAAGAATAGCCGTCGATGATTATATACTGACCTGGCTGAATATCTTCGTTCCAAGACATATCAATATACAGCTTATCTGTATGACGATTGAAACGGATTGGCTTTTTACCTACAAACACTTCTTCAAGAAACTCGATATGCCGCATAGCAACAACGTATGGAGTTACAGAAACGCTTGCAATATTAAACAGTTCGTTCAAATGTAGCTGATAACGAACGTTAAATAGGTTCGTTGCGCTGTATGAATCATTGATATCAAATACGCGAGTGACACCAATCATTGTTTCTGGAAGCGTAATATATTGATTCGCAATATCGGTAGAAGTAATAACATGTTTGTAGTAAACGTGTTTTGTTCCGTCATAGTGATAATCACGAAACTTGGCTAGTGCATCGTCGATACGGTCTTCGACCTGTTCGTTATCTACGTTAACATCAATAACGGGAGCGCCAAGGCGGCGGAGAACGTAGTCTTTGAACTGTTGGCGAGATGATACAGCCATGAAATACTCCAAGATAAGAGGTCTTACCCTATTTATAAATGATACTATATAGGAATGCCATGAAGAAACTTATTATGCTATTCTTCGCTATGTTTGTTGCGACTGCGCAAGCAAGCGAACTTAAAATCATTGTTCCAGGAACCGATAATAGCTATTTCCTCAATGCTCAGTTGTTGGCTCCATATTTAAGCAAATATCTACCAGAAAAACCAAACGTAATTTTTCAGTCTGTTCCTGGAGCAGCTAGTATGGTTGCGGCAAACTATCTTTATAATGTTGCGCCAAAAGACGGTTCGACCATAGGAATCGTGTATAAGAATATTCCTCTTGTTGGTGTGCTTAAACCTCGTAATACCAATTTTGATCCTGAAAAGTTTGTATGGCTAGGATCAACCGCTGATGGTCGTAAAGATGCGGTGATTATGTGGCTTAATAATGGCAATAAAGATTACATCAATGAAGAACTGATTGTTGGTGCTGAAAATTCAGCTTCGGCAGATTCTGCTATGCTTATTCGAGATATAACTGGGCTGAAGATGAAAATCATATCAGGATATTCGTCGACTGGTGCTAATCGCCTTGCATTTGAGCGGAAAGAAGTTGATTCTGTGGTGTATAGTCTTATCGGTATCAAATCTGCTAAACCAGATTGGTTGAAACCTAATAGCGGAATAAAAGCGATAGTTCAGTTCGGCAACGGTAAGATTCGACACCCAGAATATACAAATGTTCCTACACTAAATGAATTGACAAGGGATCCAAAATATATTAAAATACTTGAAGTGTTTGAAAGTCAGTTCGTCCTTCTTCGCCCATTCATCGCTCCTCCAGGAGTTCCTGCCAAACGTGCCGCCGAACTTCGTGAAGCATTTCGCAAGGCAGTAAATGATCCCGAATTCATGAAGACTATGTCTGATCGCAACATTCCTGTTGATCCTATTTACTGGGAAGAAGCACAACGTATGGTTTTTGATGTAGCAAATTCGCCAAAAGAAATCCTCGATATCATTAGAAAGCGACAAAATATAAAATGATCGAACATCATTTGTTCCCAACTCTTGTTTGTCAGTTTAAGTATGATAAGCACGAAGAATTTCGAAATACATTTTATCGTGATGTATGGAATCACATGACGCCTGAAGGATTTTCTGCCGAATTTACAGGTCATGTTGCTATACATCACGAACCTTCTTTTGAACCACTATTTCGATATGCCGTTTCCTGCGCAAAACAATACACTCAAAGACTACACATTGATGATGTGTTCGAGTTTAATGTTGTGAAGACTTGGTTGAACATAAAGAAAGATAGTTCTACACCTACGCACGCGCACGGCGACGCTCATATATCTTTCACATATTATGTAAATATTCCTGACGATTTTACTCGTCCAATTAGATTCTATAACTATGAACGGCGTCATGAACCATATCCTGGTTCTATTCGCTGGAATAATTCGAATGGAATCTGGGATCAGTTAAACTCAATGACATGGCAGTTTGAACCAACACAAGGCGATCTATTTGTATTTCCTGCAACGTTAACGCATGATACAATAGGAAAACAAATGGATAGTATGGAAGGCGCAACTGATGTGGAAGGACTTAATAAAAATAGAATATGTTTGGCTGGAGATATTCTATTAACATATAAACAAAGCGCAGCAAAACCTCTTGGACTACAACCTATTGAAAATTGGAAAAGATTTGAATGAGATACAATACTATTTACAATGACCCTGTCACTCGTTCTAGAATTATTTATCCTTGGGTGTATTGGGACAACTTTTTGACCGATGATGAAATCAATAGTATAATTTCACATTGCGAATCATTAGACAAAACTTTCGCAACAACATTCGGATCTAAGTCGGAAGAAGATACAAGAAAACATAGAGTTTCTGACGTTTGTTTCGTTAATAGAAACGATGATACTGCTTGGATATACGATAAATTAAATTTCGTGATTCAAGCTGCAAACGAAATGTATTATAATTTTGATCTTAATGGATACAACACCTTTCAATATACAACATACAATTCTGAAGATACTGGTAGATATGACTGGCACACAGATATGAGTTTTGGTGGCCATTTCACTGATGATGTAGAAATGAGAAAATTATCAGTAACTCTTAATCTAAATGATGATTATGAGGGCGGCGAATTTCAAATTAATACTGGAAAAGAATCAGAACCTATTACATGTCAAACAAAAAAAGGAAGGGCTATTATGTTCCCTTCCTTTATGGTTCATAGAGTTGCTCCCGTAACAAAAGGAATTCGTAAATCTATTGTTATATGGGTTGTTGGTCCTAAGTTTCGATAGAATCTGTTAACCAGTATTTCCTAGAATGGAAATAAATTCTATTCTTAGTTGAAGTCACTTTTTCTATAGTTTTAAGACCTTCAGTGAACATATTAAACATTTCACTATTCGTTGCATTCAACATGAACTTATCTCTTGCGCTCAACGCAGTATAGGTCGACTTCTTAGATTTGAACTGTAATGGATGCTTAAGATTATAGTAGATAAAAGTTTGATCAATTTTAGACGTATCATATTTGCCACTATATTTTAGATTAACATAATTGATTAGTCTGTGTCCTTGTTTTCTCATGATATCTGTGGTAGTTTTTTCTGGTGAAATGTAAAAATTAATTCTTTTGAAATTTTCATCCGAATAGTTTGCGCCATAATCACTTACAGATAAATCTGAAATTTTAGTGTAATATGATCCAAAAATTTTTCCAGGATATATTATCGTTTTATCAGATCCCATGATATAACAAGTTTGTTTGTTGTTTCCTTTGCCAACAAACTTACGAAAATCATACCAAAACAAATTATGAACGCTCTTAAATCCTCCAATATATTTACTCCATTCATTACCATATTTTTGAATAAGAGTAAAGTTGGTAGGATCATTGAACCATTGTGTATAATCAAGAACTGTTATTTTTGTGTTTGGAAAATTCATTTGGGTAAGCGTCGGAAACACATTATGATATAAATCGCCGTTGTGATTAAAATCGCTTCCTTGTTCTGGATCTTGTGATAATGCACCGACCACAACAATCTCATCTATATGAATGTTGTTATAGTAGAAAGTTTCTAGTATGTTTGTTGAGTCTGATCCACCCGAATAGCAAACAATAACATATTCGTTTTCGTCACGAATCTGTTGTGCTCGTATTCTATACAGTTCTTGAAGAGATTCTGTTGGTTCAGTTTTCCAGTCAACCTGCATAAATTCTTTATCGTAATAATAAAAGAAGCAAGGTTTTCCTGAAGCAACAGCATCTAACTGTGTAGGATAGATATTTTTTTCGGCATCATAGTAAAATATCATTGTGCTGTAATTTTATTAATCAGTTCTTCAATTTCTTCTTCTGTGATTTCTGGTTTTTCGTCAAACATTAAAATTTCTTGCTGTCTGGCAAGTTCATCTAGTTCTTCTTGTGTTTTGGTGTTTTGCACATTCAATAGCGATTTAATACTATCCAAAGAAGTATCAACTTCTGGATCTGCTACGTCTTCTAGGGTTTTAAGCCATCTGTATGGGGCATTAGCTAAAATTAGTTTTTCTAATTCTTCGGCTGGTGGGACTGGAATAGGGAGAGTAATTGAAACGTCTGAACGACATCTATAGGGAACGCCAGTATCTCTAACGAAATTATCACAAGATAACATATGTTCTGATATTTTGTCGGTCCAATATCTAACAACAATCAAATGATCTTCTTCTATCGCTTCGATTATCTTATAGTGTAAATTCATACAATCCTCATTATTATCAACGAATATCTAATATTTATACTGTCCAAGACAAAGCAATTCTTCCATGACCGCCTCGACGTGCGCCGCCCGTGCTCCATATCGTCGCTCCACCGCCACCTGCAGGATCGCTACCCTGATAACCAAAATATACCATACCATCACCGCCACGTCCACCATAGGTAGAAGTGCCGCCACTATTCCAAACTCCTGCTGTGTTTCGAGCTCCTCCTCCGCCACCACCAGCATAAGTTACGTTACCGCCAGCAACATTGTATCCGTTTGTTCCACCACTTTCGCTTGTAACAAGAGTAAAGCTGTGTGCTGTTCCTGGAGTATATGATGCAGCAGCAGGTCCAGCAGCAAATTGTCCGCCGCCACCATTACCGCCTTGTGCCCACACACGATCACCAAAAACAGTGTATCCGCCAGCATAACCAGCTTGGCCATTACTTCTATTTTCAGCGCCGCCAGTTCCGATGATTAATGTTATGCTTGAACCAACAGTTAGTTGTCCCGATGAAGAAGTGTATTTTTTATAGTCTCCGCCTTCTCCACCAGCAGCAGTAGTATTGCCATTATACGCAGAACCGCCACTACCACCAGCGCCCCAAAGTTCAATGGTTAAAACATTATAATAGGGAACAGTCCATGTATATGTTCCTGGAAGCGGATATACAACACTTCCTGTTATGTTTTCGCCAGTCGAACCAGTTGCTCCAGTCGAACCAGTTGCACCTGTTGACCCAACAGAACCAGTTGAACCGTTTGTTATTGTTCCCATTTATAATATCCTTTTAAGAAACCCAAACGGTTGCGCTTCCGCTTACTGCTGCGCCACCAGTTCCTGCGGGTCCACCAGTTCCACCAGGACCTCCTGGACCTCCTGGACCGCCTGCTCCAGCAGCACCGCGACCACCAGAAGTGCCTCCTCCAGCACCAGGAAGACCACGTTGATTAATTACAGATTGATTTGCACCATCAGTTGATGTTCCACCAACGCCATAATACGATGCGCCAGAAGAACCCGAAACGCCTAAATCACCGCCGTTTCCGCCCTTATGTGCTGTTCCGTTCTGCCCGTTTCCGCCTGCACCACCTGTAGTTGATGTTCCAGCTGCGCCAGCAGATGCTGGTGCGGTAGCAGCACCAGCAGCACCTACTGGAGATCCTGCTCCACCACCGCCACCTCCTCCATATTCATAATCGGTAATGACTCCTTTTCCATCGGTGTAGTAATCTCTACCACCGCCACCGCCACCGCCACCACCACCAGTTCCGCCGTTTCCACCAACACCACCAGTGCCGCCTGGACCGCCAGGACCACCAGTTCCTCCTGGACCGCCATTACCGCCATTGCCACCATTAATAGCGCCGCCAGAATTATCTACGACTGTTATGACTGCTGGTGCTGAAGGAATTAGCAAACCTATACCACCATTGCCGCCAGGATTTCCTGTGCCTCCACTCGCGCCAGGACCACCAGTACCGCCAGTCCCACCTGCGCCGCCAGTTTCTCCAGAACTTCCCCCAGAACCAGCTTCACCGCTGGTGTAATTTAGATAATATCTTCCGTGTCCGCCAGCACCACCAGCTCCATTTGCGCCAGCTGAACCAGTCGATCCAGTAGAACCAGTAGAACCAGTTGCTCCTGTTGATCCTGTAGAACCAGGAGAACCAGCTGCTCCTTGAATTGTAGCATTATTATCGACTAGAACGAAAGTTCCATTATACCAACCAGTGCCAATATCAAATGCAGGTGTTCCTGTTGAAGAAGAACCAATATTTGCATTAATAAAACACAGCAAATTCAAAGGATATGGCGGGCTTCCAGATAATGTTCTAAGATTAACATTATTTGTAGCGCCACTAATGGTAACGACTTTTGTTGGTCTTGGTAGAAATGCAGCGAACATATTACCTCATATCTGGTAAGTAAGAACCATATAGATTAGTGCCGTCAGAAAATAATGTAATAATATCTAGAGCATTAGCTGTAGTAGAAAGAACTGGAGCAGTAGCAGCAGTCCACTTGAAAACACTGTTCCATGTTATTGTTCTGCTTCCTGTAGCATCCTGATATACTCGAAGAATATATGTACCAACCTTAAGATTTGTTGGAGCAGCCATAGTACGATTACCGCCAAGTGTAACAGTGGCAATTTGTCCTAGTGCTGTGTTCCAAGAAATAGTTGCACCATCAGTTAGCGTTTGGTTTAGAATATTGGCGCCAGCAGAGTTGATTGTTCCTGAAAACGCACTATTACCAGATACAGTTAAGTTTTTACTGACGACAAGCGACTGATTCATTGTCACGCCGCCAGTAACTGTTACTTTATCAGCAGAAGCAGAATTACCAAGAGTCGTGTTACCAGATACAGTTAGATTTTCTGTAACAGACAATGATTTGCTTAGCGACATACCACCAGTAATGTTTATCGCGCTTATAGTTGTATTGCCAGATACAGTTAGATTTTTAGTAACAGCTAGCGACTGATTCATTGTCACGCCGCCATTGATTGTTACTATATCAGCTGCGCCTGAATCGCCAAGAGTTGTATTACCAGTAACAATAAGATTTTTGCCGACTGTTAATGACTGATTGACAGTTGTAAGACCATCAGAAGAAATGATGATTCGGTTCTGATTATTCGAACCAAGATATAACGCACCAGCATTTGTTGGGCGAACATAAGCATTCGTGCCATCGTGCTGTAGCAACAACTGATTAGAATAGATACCAGTAGTAGAAGTCGTGCGAATGACGCCAGTAGTATCAATAGGATATGTTGGAGTTCTAGTACCAACGCCGAGATTACCAGATGTATCAATTACAACTGGAGTTGAATCTGGAGAAGCAGAATCTTCAACAATAAGTGCCAGACCACTACCAGTCTGAGTAATCCGTAGAGCAGGATTAGCAGATGCCGCTGCGATTGCGACGTTTGCTGAAGTTGCAGTAAGAACGCCAGCAGAAGTGTTACCAGAAACAGTTAGATTTTTACCTACAGCAAAAGAATAGAATGTGTTGCCCTTACCGCGAATATTAATAATATCAGAAGCAGCATCACCAAGATTTGAATCGCCGCTTACTGCTAAAGAATTTGTAACAACTAGTTTGTTAGTAGTCGTATTTGCAGAAACGACAAGATTAGTGCCTACGGTTGCTTTTCCCTGAAGAGTGGCTAATCCCTTTGATACGAACGCAACGTTTGCTGTGAGCGTATTAGCATACAACGAAGAATTGTTGATAGCAAATTGACTCAAACGATCAAATGCTTCATTGGAACGAGTTCTCCATGAATCAAATGTATTAGTTAGTGCGACATTTGCGATTTTAGCCATTTGCCATTTATCCTAGTTTCTGTAGAATCTGTTGCATCATAGATTTGATGTCGTTGATTTCTTCTTTGAGGTTATTTATATCCTTAGAATGATCACTAATCCGTTTCATCTTTTCGCGCTGCCGTTTATATGAAGATAATCCGCTTAAATCATTGCTTATAACGGCTTGACTATTCATATCGCGGATTAGTCCTGGTTCTTCCTTTATTTTAGCGTGTTTCATACTACACCTGTAGTGCGATCGCCCGCAATTCACGTACTCTGGGCGGATTTGATGAAGTTGGATTGGTCAAAACAACTTTAATAGCAAAGTATTTGAAACTGACAAATCTTGCTCGTGAACTGTTACGATATTCTACAATACCTGTAGCTGTATTAGCACCAGAACGAGCTATGTTTGAATATTGAGGAATCTTATAAACAAACTCAATAAAATCGTCACGATTTTCGCTGCTAGAATATCTAGACAATGAAGTGAATCCTTCGCCTACATCTCTTTCCATCGGAATCCATCTAGCATCACGAATAGTATCGCTATCTTCTCCATGCAAAATTTTATAAAATACATGGATGTCAGATCCAGAAGGCTTATAACCTGTTAGATATATACGAAGATCTTCTGCGTCTTGACCGTCAGCCAACGTAACAGTTCTAGTTATATATCTGGACAACGAGTTTCCACCAAACGACACATAATCTTCAGAACTGCCTATATCAGTATTAGAACTGATAAGATTGTGCATAGAAACAAATGAAAGTCTTTCAAGATCGATTGCTGGAGAGGCGACTAAATTCCTAGAAACAATATCATACTTAAATTCAACAGATTTATTTGTTCCCATTGTCGCACTAGTGGCTGAAGTGTTAGCTTCGTTTGCACGACTAATGATATATCTTGGGTTTCCAAGTTCAGTATTATTATTGATATTTACGCGAACGTATGATGAGTCACGAGCTGATGTGCTTGTTGCCATTTTCATGGATGCTGTAACAGCAGTATTTGAAGGCAATATCATATTAGTTTGCAAATTGATATCATCAGCAACTAGATTATTAATTGTAACAACTTTTGCCTGATTTCCATCAATTTGTCCACGAACCCAAGAATTAACGCTAAACAACCTTCCATTAGCCCAAAGAGAACCACTGTTAACGTGTGATGAGTTTGATACATAAAGTCTATTGTTAGCAAAGTTTACAGTATCAAACATATAAACTCGACCAATAGGATATGTTGCTGAAGTGATTACGCCAGTCGAATTGCCTGCAATCGGTGAATGAGTTGCATTCGCACCTAAACGGAATCGAACAGCTTCTTTACCCTTAAATTTAGCTGTCGTAGATACTCCCCTTACAGTCACTTTATTTGAAGTGATTGAAGTGATAATACCTGTTGCTCCTGAAACCATACCTTGAACAAACGAATTGCTTGAAGCAACGTTTCCAGTAAGACCGCTACCTGGAGCAAACGTGCCAATAAGAGTAGTTTCACCAGTTACTGGTTCGCCAACCTTTAAGAATCCTCCAGTATTATTGGCTACTGTTAAGAATTCCATTTCTGGTTTTTTAACAGTAAGATTACCAGTTACAGATGTATCGAACTTTGCATAGTAAGCTGTAAACTTAAGATCTTCGTTTTCTACAGGAACCCAAGTGCGTTGATTTGCTGAAGTAAACAAGAAACCACAAGCAGGTTGTTCAGAAACAGTTGCGCCTGTTAGGATATCTAGTTCGCCCAACACTGAAGTGAATACGTTATAATTCGGATTAGCAGCTGCTGGAATTAATACTGCACCATATTCTTTACCTTCCTGTAGATATACAGGTGAAGGGAAATAGAATGTAGTAGGCTTTGATCCATCATCGCTAACATGAACTTCGGATGGATTTAATGTTGTTCGAGAAAATGGAACAACCCTTGATGTAAGAGCCCCAGTTAACTGATCAACTTCTTGAAGCTGTAGTGTGATTGGTAGTTTTGAATCTTTTGTCGAAAAGAACACATCAATTTTGGTTAGATACATTCCAGAAGTTTCGATTTGTGCCTTTAACAGACCAGCAATCAAAAACGTCTGAGCAATAGGATCATTGCTTCGTGGTCTCCACCAACCAACTAAACGTTGTCCTGGGATTGAATTTTGCGTGTTAAAAGAATTTCCACGCTCTTCATATTGTGGAATTGTTTCAATGACTGGACGTCTAGTTGAGACCGAAATATCAGATACACCAGAAGTCAATCCTTCAGCAGTATATTCAGTTTCTGCTGAAGTAGTAAATTGACCGAAAGTCGTGCTGTTAGTTGGATTATCAACAAATTTTAGGCGTTTTGTTCCAGTCCTGAACCTCAATGATTCATCATTTGGTAATCTGAACAAGACATAAGCGTTTCCTTCAGAATCTGAATATATTGGGTCGCCAAATTGAGAAGTTGGCAAAACGCAAAATTCGATACCGCCATTATTTTGAGATCTTAGTCTATTATTATATTCAGATTCTGTAAGAGGTTGCACATAAGCGTTAACATCTATACCATCAAAAAATGCCCAAAGCCGTGAAGACGCTTTCATACCTACCATTTTACAAAAAATCTGTTGGCTTCTCATAAACGGCTGAATACTAACGTCACGAACAAAATTGCCTATAGATTGTGTATCAGTTGTTACATTTACAATATCCCTGACGCCTGATCTAGCTTCAATTGTAGGTGTAGTGAATATTTGTTCGGTAAGAGTTCCTTGAAGAACTTGCCAAAACGCTCCTACTCGGTCACCTAAAAATCTATCACCGACATCGGTTGTGGTCTCAGAAACAAGCGAAGGTTCGCCAGTAAATATAGTTTCCCATCCTTGCCACTGAGTTTGCCAGCTATTAGCAAGATGCAACCAATTATCAGTATTTAAATCAATATTGATTTCTGCATCAGGTCTTTGTGTAGTATCATACCAATAATCACTATCGGGCGTGATAAACAAATTACCATTATAATTGTATGCTGTACCAACACAATTTCTTGTTGTTGTAGCAGCTGGTTGTTGAACTAAAATATCATGCGTGTAAGGTAAAGTTACAAGAGAACCTGGAGTAATAGCAGATACAGCAGAAATAGTTGCAGTATGTCCGCTGGTAGAACCAGTCACTGAAGCAGATACTACAAAATTACCAGTTGCAGCTTCAATGTAAAGTTTGTTATCAGATTTGTGTCTCAGTTTAGCAGAAAATGCGCCAGAGGTTAGTGTTTCGCCGTTTGAAAATAGTACCTGTGAGTTGCTAATAGAAATAGTCTGATCACGAGAAACGCCAGCTGGTGTTACGTTTGTTCGAACAACGTTAGTAGAATTTGCTGTATAGTTTAATGATGTATTGTCAAGAGAAAAAAGAGGTCTCATCTCGTTTCTCTTACTATCAACAGAAATCTTATAATCTAAATCAAAGACGTTGCCGATATTATGACCTGTAAATGAATCGACCAAAATGCCGTTTTTGAAACGATCTAATCCATTTTCATCTTGAATCAAAAGATCTTTAGCATTCTTTTCAGTAAGACTTAGAGCACTATAATATTCTAACCGATCGATACGTTCAGCAATTTTTCCAATATCTTTCATTGTGTATCGTTTATTTTTGATTCTACGAATTCTGTTCGTAAGATCAGGTCTATTAACACGGCGACCAATTTCATTGGGCAATGAAGGATATGGTGCAAGTGAAATCTGAGCAATAGGCATTACATCATGAGGTGTTGGTGGAGTAGAAGGAAATGCGTCTGGAACACCACGAATAATGTCTATTTGCCCGTCTTTCTTGACTCCTATCACATCGTTTCTTCTCAAGTAATAATCTAGATCAGTAGTAAAATCTTCGTTTGGTGGTGAGAAATGTAACCCTCCTGAAACAGAAGTTACAGTTAACGAAGTTAGAGGATTAGTTGCTATATTCGTAACAGTTGTTACGCTGTTTGCTGTATCTGTGATTCTAGGTCTAAAGTCAATGCTGTTGCGCAAGTCAAAGACTGAACCGTCTGTTTGTGAAGTGAATAGAGGAACTTCGTATGTGTATATTTTTGTTGTATCACTACCTGCTGTTTGATCATTAACAGGGTATGAATCAAATGAAAAATATCCTCGGTCTCTATTTGAATGAGTAAAGTAGTCGAACGATACAAGTAATCTATCACCAGAAGCTATAGATAATTTGCTTGTTGATTTTTTTACCAACTTAGCATGATCGTAGTAACCGTCATTCATGCCTGTGTCAAGAGTAAAATTGCTTGTTACATCAGTTCCGTCAGTTGTTGAACTGAAGTCCGAACTGCTTTTCTTACGAACAGAATTTAATTTGAATCCATCAGAAAGACCTAAGTTCCAAGGACCAGTAGTGTTTGCAGTATAACCAGAACCGCCTCTGTTGCTACCGACATGAATTTGTACCAAACGATTACGATTTACAGTTTTGGTTGCTTCTTGTCCATCGATCTTATTCAAAATAACAATAGCTGTAGCCGCCATTGTTGATGTTAATGGCTCGTTCATGTCGAGAAGAGCTGTAGTAGAAGGAGTTCCAGAAATCGTAATTGAACGATTGCCGTCTTTACCTACACCAGCAAAATCAAGAATTTGTCCCGAAACAAATCTTTTGTGAAAGGCTTTTCCAGCGCCAGATGCGGTAGCGTTTTCAAACAGATTAATTGTTGTTCCGCTAACTGCACTGACTAAGAAATTACCGCCGCCAGTATGAATATTGATGATATCACCAGGATTTACTTTACCATCAATAGTTGCACTAGCTGTAACTGTATTTGATCCGCTTGTTGTTGAAAGCGTTTCTGTAAAAGTTCCTGTATTTGCGGCTGCACGCGAAACGACATAAAAATCGGTGCGTGTTGCTGCATCACTAAGAACACCACTTCCATCAAAAGTTTCGCTACTATCTCCTGTTGTAATAGTAGCCTGACCACTTGTAGAACTAAAAGTTACATCAAACGACTTATAAAACGAAAAATCATTATTGACGTTACCAGAAGTATCACGAAGTTTTCTAATAGGACCAGCAGGAAGAGAAAATACTGCACGATTAAATCTAGAATCAAATGTGTTTGCGTTTTTACCATTTGAAACAATAATATCAGCATGACCATTTGCACCAGTAGAACTGTTCCAACCAATAAACTGTGTATTAGAAAAACTAAATCCACTATTCATTACAATATCTGTTAGATATAATTTGTATTGTGCGCTTGGAAGACCTGGAGTTCCAGAGTAATGTTGAACACCGCGCACACGCGCGCGACCTATGTGTGATGATGGAAAAGAAATTGTTGAGTATGTTTTATTTGAAACAGAATTGGCTTGTTGCGCACGAAGAGAAATGGTCCCTTGCTGATTAACATCCCACTGGCCAGCAACGTTATCTACAATAACATAGTTGCCATAATCAGCCAAAGCCTTTGCGCTTTCGACAGAACGATAATCTAGTGCCTTTTCGATTGAAGACCCTGATGAAATTATATTTTCAACATCGTATCCTTTAACATAAGCCTTTCCAGGTTCTACAGAAACAAACAAAAGACTAGAATTTCCGCCTTCTGCCGAAGTGTATTTTCCTTGATTGTTAGCTTGTTTAAGGTGTTCTGTAATAATTGGTGCAAATCCACTGACAATATAATCACCAGACTCATCATATGTTCGTTGAGCCATATAATCACGAATTTGTGAATATTGTGTTCTATTTGAAATTGACTGAACAGTTCCGTTTTCTACAACCAAAAGTTGAACGAACGTATTTGATACAGTCTGATTCAGCGGAACATTAATCAACTCGACAGAAAGTTTTAATCTTGCTGCGCCTGGAGCAGCATAATTATATGATCCTTGAGCTGGATCAAGTAGGGATGTGTCATTAATTTCTGTTATGATTTCTTCAGTTATGTCAAACCCGACTCTACCTGATGCGGTTTGTGTGTTGTATTTGCTGATAATTACTGTTTGTGCAGGAACTCGAATAAAGTGATCTTTGGCATAAACAATACCACCATTAAATTCAGCTGCTGCGCCAAATCCTGTTGCGCCACCTTGACTAGAAGTAATAGTGTTACAAGAAAGACCGCTCCCTGCGACATCATTCAAAATTTCATTATTTGCAAAATATCGATAACCAGTTGATGTGTTTGCAGAAAGATACTTTACGAAAAATGTTTTGAAATTAGGCGTGTTGGCTTCCGATCCTTGCGTTGTGTTAACAACAAGACCGATAACACCAGATGTTGCACCCTTTATCGTTTTGTTTAAGAATGAACCTACGTTAACAGAACTACCAGTCGAATTATTATTTCTTAGTTTCACATAATTATATACTGGATCATAGTTCATTTCTAACCCTTGAACTGTTGATCCTTCTTTAAAAATATGTGAAGCAAAACGATCGATTTGATTTTGTAGAATAGACTGTATTTGCGTAAGTTCGCGCGCCTGAACAGCAAGACCAGGACGGAAAAGAATACGATGGAAATTCTTCGTTTCATCGAAGTCATCGTAGTATGGTGCTACATTAAAATTGGTATTAAGTGTAACATTATTTGCTTCGTTAGCCATTTTTCCGCCTTAATATCTTACGGTTATCTTAAAATCTTCTGTTTGCAATGATGTGCGCTGAATAGGTTCCCTATTCTCAGTATATATTACAATACCGCTGAATGGTTTCACAGCAGGTGGAGTATTAGTAACAACAGATGCTGTGATAGTTGACGTTTCTCCAGTAACAACTTCACCAGCAGCAAAACTTTGACCTAATCCGTTTGTTGTAACACGAATCAATTTCAATACGCCTTCAGTTCTAGCAGCATTTGTATTAGCAAAATAAACTAATCTTGCTTTTGCGCCAGTTGTTGCGCCAGTAATAACTTCATCTGCAATAAAATCGCCTAAAACATTATTAACTGTTATTCTTGTTGTCTGATCAATTACGCTAGTATTGGCAGCGGTTCCGTTTGCAAGAAGTGGATCTCGAACAATACCAATGATTCTGAAATCATTATTAGAAACGAAAGTGTTTGATTCAGAATTGATTGTCTTAATATTCATCATAACAGATGTGCCGTAGAGTTCATCTACTGGATCGTGACCATGACCGCCTTTTGGTGAAATGATTGGGCGACCAGTAGCACCACGACCATGACTTGAATTTGCACTGATAGTAACATTAGCAGTTGAATATGACCGTCCAGGAGCAATCACTGTTATTTCACGAACCTGACCTGCATATGTATTAGAAACATATGCAACTGCACGAGAAGTTGTTGTTAATCCACTATCACCATATATGTTGACTGAAGGTGAAATATAATAACTGCTTGATGTATTAGGCGAAGTAGTAAATGCTCCATTAACAACAAGAGTATTATTTGCTCCATGATACTTAATAATTCGGCGAAGCTGGCCTGAACCTAATCCAGAATCAATATAAATGCTTGAACCAACATATACACCATCAACACCAGAGGCATCATCTGAAATAGTTAAAACAGTAGAGTTTGAAATAGAAACAAATGTGTTTGATGCATATAGATAATTTGCCCCGTTAGCAATAACCTTAATGTGATTAATAGCACCATTAGCAGCAGAAACTTGAACGCCCCACTGTGAACTACCATCATTTGCTGTTAACGTCTTAACGGGAATAAAGTCCGCCGTTACAAATTTAAGTGCTTCTCCTGAAGAAACAGTGTACATATATTTCCAACGATAACCATCAGCAGTTTCTTCGATAGTTGTAGTTGTTGTTGTTGGCATATGTGTTGAATTTGCGCCAAGATTATTATCAATGCACTTATATACGTTTCGATCAGAGGTGTAAACATAAAATGGTTTTGTTTCTAGACTTGAATCTAGATCATCATAAGCATAATAGAATGTATTATTAGCCCAATCATAACGATTAATTACATGTGTACGATCAGATTCTTGAACACGTTTCATTGACATCATATTACGCCAAATGTCATAATATGTGCTTTGATACGAATCAGTTGGACTAGGAGGATTAAACTCGTTAAACAGTTTTCTTACATACGCATTAGCACCAGAAGTTATAGTATTGTAATTGCTTGTTGTTGTAATAAATGTTTGTGCTGTAGGAATCGAATGTATAAAATGAACATTCGATTGTCCTGTTATAGCAACTCTATCACCAATAGACAAATCAGTAGTAAAATAAGTTCCCTGACCAATTACAGTATTTGATCCAGCAGTGGTCTTTACTGTACCAGTAATTTGTACAGTATTAGCATACTCGAAACTTTTACCGATAAAGAAATAATATCGGTTTGGAGATGCTTCGGTAAACGACTCAAAAAACTGAATCGCATTATGTATTCTGAAATGTCTAGTTATAAGTGCGGGCATTTATTACGCTGAAGCTGTGTAAGTGATATTAATAACGTCGGCAGCAGCAACACTCTTATCGCCACCAGTAAACAAACCAGCAGAATAAAGAATGCCTGAAGTTCCGTCCTTAGTTGAGTCGCTAATCAAGAACGCGCCTTTTACAGTACCAGTGCTAGAAATTGTAAAAGAAGATGCGCTTGATGTAGATTTCGAACCGCCAGAAGCAGAAGCGAAAGCAGCAGCGGGGCGAGTAGATTGTGAATAGTTTGGTGCGTTTGTCGGACCAGCTTCTCTCCACCCAGCATGCGATGATGCAGTATCACCAACAGCAACAGCCGAATATGACACCGAACTGATCAACCCAACATACCAAGCAGCAGTATATGAAGATCCAGCAAGATACTTATCGAGCAGATCGTTCTTGCCAACAGTTGTTACTAGATTCTGGATCTCATCTTTCCACAAAAGATTTCCTGAACTATCGTGGCATGTAACCTCATATGTGCCACTTGCGTGTACCGATTCCATATTCTGGGCTCCTCTGATGACCGTTGCGTCGGTTGTTTCTTGTGATTTAATAGTTTCTACTGTCATAATGTAATCCTCATGTTATTTATAATCAACCTGGACCCGTACTGTAGTAAATTTGTGCATTTGATGTTACTGGTAGATATTCAGTGCGCAGCGTAAGGGCAGTATTGGAGAAGATAGCGTTGACTTGATATATAGCCGTTGGGTCAAGTGAATCGCCAACAGGAACAATAAACAGATTTGATCCAGGACCGCCGACACTGATCGAACCAGTATTGGCTCTGATGGCACCATTCGAGAAGAACGATCCGCTCGTTGTGTTAGTAACAAGTTTAGCTTTACCATCAAACGAACCAACAGTAATATAAGCATATGGCTGAATCTGTGCAGTTTGGTATGTTTGGATAATATCGTTAGCATACTGAACCTGATAGTAACCAGACATAAGAACGAATCGTTCGCCGATTTGAGCCGTTGATACAGTAAGAATAGCGTCATTAGCATACGACTGGAATACTGTTTGTGCGGACTGAGTTGAACTGGTTGTGGCAGATTCACTAGCCGAAACATTAAAATCAACCTGTCCGATTTCAGTTGCCGTTGTAGTAATCGATTCGCTGGCACTAGAAACAAAGTCGACTTGAGTTGATTGTGTTTCTGTTGGCGTAATTGTAGCGTTTTGTTCGGAAACATTAAAATCGACTTGAGCACTTTCAACAGTATTACTGGTCAAAGAGTCACTGAGTGGTAGTGTTAATGAAGCACCAAACAGATCTGATGTAGTTACAGATTCGCTGTGTGAAGTTGAAATTTCAACTGTTGTGTTTGCTATAGCAGTAATATATTCTGTGTGCGGAAGATTAAATATGTTAATACGACTTGAAGCTACAGTAGGAGCAACATTCGCCTTAGAACGAACTGTATAATATCCAAAAAGTTTAGTGCCAGCAGGATGTATTAATTTAGTAACAACTTCGCGATATTTCTGCAACTGCTCACTGACACGAATAACATAAGAAAATTCTTGATAAAAATAATTGTCCTGAAGTTTATTGTTCCAGCTTAAGAATCCTTTAGTATCAATATACCGACCAGGATATATCGTGACGCCTTTTGGTTGTGGTAAAAATTGACCAGAATATGTTTTCTTTCGCAATAGATATTTTGTATTTGCAGATCCATTTGCAGAATATCCCGACGATGGAAGAGTCAGAACAGTATTACCTTGTGAGTTATTAAAGGCGTCAGCATAAAGATATTTGTTAAAGTCTACGCCTGGATTCGTAATAGCAACTTCTTCAATAGAACCAGGTGCCCAAGAAACGCTTATTGTAGCATTTCTACCAAGATAGCCGCCATGACCATCGGCTTCAAATTTCGGACCAACTTCATCGTCTATAATTTTTACTGTTGGTAGTGAAGTGAAATTATATCCAGGATTAATAAGAGCAATAGCATTTACAGCATAAAACGAACTATTACTGAAACTAAATGCTGATAGCAATGTAGAAGATACGTTTGCAGTAGCTAGACCAGAACTAACGCTAGATGTATTTGCTCCTGCGCTAACAAATGTTGGTCCCGTATTAAGAATAACATTGCGCATAGGACCAATAGTATCTGTTCCTAATGAAACAACGGTAGGTTCTGATGAAAATGAAACAGGTAATGCTTCAAATCCAATACCTGTAGTTTCATTTTCGATATAGATTCTGGTATTGTTTTTTGTATATCCTGATCCACCATTAACAAGCTGAACTTGAATTGCGCTAGTAGCATTTGTTTTAGTAACAACAGCTGTTGCAGGAGTTACTGATCCTGCGCCACTTATCAAAATTTCATCACCTTGGTTATGCCAAGCGCCACCATTGATAACTTTGATATTAGAAAGCGGACCAATTTGATTACTAACAGTTACATAGTTTCCTTCAGCATCGATAACACGTTCGCCGTCAATAAAATCGCCCCGAACGCTTTCGACGGTCATATCGTAAACCATAAGACCAGAAGCACGAGTACCGATAACGAACTGAACCAATCCTTTTGCGCCAGATTCTAATCCCATCACTTCAATGCCTTCGAAGAGTCTAGGATTTTTATTAAATGGTGCGCCGACACGAAGTTTGCTTTCTTTGGCCCATCTGCCGTCAGATGCGCGAAGAATATCTTCTCCAGGATAGTATAGTTCTATTTCTCTATCAAAAAGAATTCGGAACAAGAATCTATATGATTCTTCCGAACCGCGACTCTTATAAAATTGAATGATATGTTTTGTAAGCAGACGCTTATCGGCAAGAGCAGATTCAGGAATATTAAGTAAGAACTCGCGACGAAAATATTCTACGAAACTATCAACAGTTCTGTCGATATCTTGTAAGTCTTCAAGCGAACGGATAGCATCAGTAGCATTACCAGTTTGCTCAAGATATTCAAAATATGCCTTAAGAAAGGCGACAAAGTTTGGTCCTTCCTCGCGAATGAAGGAAGGAAACTGAGATTCGACCTGCGATGAGATCTTTCTGAGTAGTTCTGTGCCGCCGACTATAGCCATTAGAAGTTATACAACCTTACTGATGGTGTTATGATTGTTGCAGTTTGACCAAATGTATCAACATTTCTAGAAACAGCAACTGTTTTTCCTGTAGTATCATCAACAACATTTACTTCACTTTGTGACATCAAAAGAATCTGATTTCTTATGGGCGTCACGTTTGGTGAAAGTGGAGCGGCGATAATTGATATCTCAGAACCATTTCCTCCAGGAATAGCAGAAGGAACAAAATTATTTATAGTGACTGTTCCTGTATCATAATCTATAGATCCTGCAGTGTAATTGGTATAGACTCTATTCAATCTTCCTGTTGTTGAAGGATAGTAAATTCGAATCGTACCGAAACCAGAATCATCGAAATAAGAACCGTATCCAGCATAAGTAAAGGTAGATGATGTTACAGAACCAAATCCAGGATGGCGCGGGACGCCAGAAACGAGTTCTTTAGAACCAAGTCGCTGAATAGCATTATCAAAGTTAATTGTGTAAGTGTTCACCCCAGTCAAATTAGGGAAGAACGTTTTACGCAAACGAATAATAGCATTTGTGCCAGATATCGCACGATCGGTGGAGTCAAGATATTCTAGGAACCGTGAAAACCTAAATGATTTTGAGAACGTCGAAAGATATTCTGATTCAAATGAAACAACTCGATTTGCAACAGCAGCAGCCAATTCTCCAGGAGTTCTTGTTGTATCATTTGGATTATATCTTACAGTAATTTCAGGAAGAATGTATAGATATGTTGGGTCGGTGGTTTCAACGTCGATTGTACGAATATTATATTTTTTGATTTGTTCAACGATTTTCCTTTTACGATTTTCAGAAAAGAACCTTCCAACTTTAGGTTTTAGTGCCATGAACACTTTACCGTAAATTGGAGGATCATTTTCTTCGCCACCCCAAACAGTAAGAGCAGAAACGTCTGGATTATCACGAAGAACAAGACGCTCATAATCGTCAGCAGTTACGCTACGATTTTGAGTAGCATAATGTCGAACAGAATTGAATCGCACAGACTCTATACTTTCGATAGCAGAACCACCATTAGCACGACCAACAGGAACAATAACAATTCCCACCTGATTGCTAATTGTTGAATCTACAATATCATATGTGTTTGCACCATTTGTTGTAGATCCATTACATACCCTATATTCGATAGCAATATTACTACCAGTTGCAGGTAATTTGCCTAGAATACCATCACCGAAATATACTTTGTATTTCTGATCGCGATCAGCATCAACATAATATACCTGAGAACTTGAATTCACTGTAAGAATATTATCTGCACGCTGATAGACTTGTGTGTTGCCACTTGTGGTGACTGAAACAGAAATACTAGTTGTATCTACGCCAACATTAGGAAGAACAAATGCAGTGTTGGCTGTACGATCAAAGTAGTAATTATGTGTTAGAGGCGTGCCTTCTACGATATTAATATGTGCAGCAAAACCATTTGTTGTGTTTGCTGGTATAGTATATGTCTGAGGCGTTACAAACCCATAAGAAACTCCGTTCACAAGAGTATTAAATCGAGTATTCTTAGGAACAACAATAGAACGGAATGTTGCGTTAGCAGTACTACCAGCAAAAATGATTTTAACATTAGCAGTTGCACCACGTGCGGAATTGATAGTATAGCCTAATGCTTTTGCACGTGAAGCAACGTTGTCATAAAATTGTGCTGTGTCAATGAACGATTCGTTCACTGCCATATTAGCATAAAATGCGTTGTAATATGTGTTGTATGCAAGTAGATCAAGAAGCGTGTTCAGCGCCGAATCAGCAAAATCGTAATCCGCAAATTCAGGTTTGGCGGCTATGAAGTTTCTAAGATTATTTTTAATCTCGTCGAAATTTACGCCCGAGACGTTTAGATTATTTTCTGCCATTACCTAATCCTATCCAGATTAATGTTTAGATCTGCTACTGTAGATGTGACTTTATTTGTATAACGAATTGTTACAAAAAGTTCGTTCTGATCTTCTTTTTGATATACAAAAACGCCCTGACCTTGTCCATTATCATCTATAGATACTCTAGGTTCAAAGTTCTTTATAGCAGTTTCGATTGCTACTTTCAAATTTTCTGACGTAAAAGGCGTAAAGTTTTCGAACAAATGTCGCTTTAGATCAGTGCCAAATTCTGGTGAAAATGGTCTTTCATATTTGTTTGAAAGAACGAGATACTTTAGAGCTTGCTTAACAGAATCATCGTTTCGCTTCAGCAATAGTTTTCCCGTCGCTGGATGGCGACGGAATCCTATATCGAAGTCACGATATAATATCTGTGATTTGCCTGGTGGTTTCTTTCTTATGTCAGCCATTTATTATTTTTCCTATTAGGCTTATTTATTCATAAAAAAGATCTTGACAAATCAAAGATTATACGATATAATGAGTTATGTAACGATGGGTCAATATTAACTTAAATTGGGAAACTGATCACGAATTTCTTTAATATACTTATTTGTTTCCCATTCTTCAATAGCAACTATCAGTTCAGCTACTGTGGTCGATTCGTTTAATGCAGGGTATATTTCGCGAAGTTCAGCTTCGGTTCGAGTTGTAATTTTTTCTAAATCAACTGAATTAGAGATTTCGGATTGAAGCTGTTCTATCTCATGACTAAGTTCTAACATTTCTTGCGCTCGCCTATCTTGAACAATAGGCTGATATTGACCCGAACCATGATATACCGTATTCGCAGTTCCTGTTAGTTTTTGAGTTCCTGCTGATGTTGTTTGTGGGCTTGGCGACATTTGATTAAAATTACTGACTACAGTTGCGGCTATACCCATGAGTGCGCCTACAGGTCCATTTAACATAGCTGCAGAACTACCACCCGCACTAGGAGCAAATAGATTCTTAGGTTCGATTAGAGGTTTAGGTTTAGGCGCAGGTGGAACTTTCTTTTCAGGTTGTGGTTGTTCTGTTGCGTGTTTAGTGCCATTAGTAAGCATTTTTAGTGCCGAACCAGCAAGGCTTGCGAGTTGTGGAATAGCCGCAATCAAAGCCTGTGGATTTTTTTTACCAATAGAATGCGATGCCATTGCAGCAAGATTATTGATATTTACTTGTGGAAACATAGCTGCCATTCTATTAAACTGTGCACCATATGCAGTTGGATTGTTCGCTGATGCTATAAGTTTTTGCAATTCTTGTTGTAATGTTGATGTGTTAGCTGGTAGTTTTCCAGTTCCACCTTCTGGAAATCCTTTAGCAAGATTAGATATGATTGTAGAAAATATAAGTGATGTTGGTCCTTTAAGCGCAGTGTTCATCAGCGCATTGACTTGAGTAATTTTATTTACTATATCAGCGGCTGGACCAGATTTTCCTGGAACTTGTTTCGCAGTGTTGTTTATAACAGTTTTAACTGCATCTACTGCCTTATCTATACCTGGAAGCTGAGACATTAATCCAGATAATGCGGAAAACGTTGCTGGATTAGCTGCTATTTGTGCTGCTAGTGCAAGCCTATTATTTTCTTTGATAGGTTGAGTAAGTTTTGGTTGTTGATCACGAACAATAGCAAAACAGTTATTTGCGTGCATGCACTGTGGATACTGTTCAGCAATATCTAATATAGGAAATAGATGTTCGCAGTATATGTGCGTTTTACCATCCCAAATGTATTCGTCTCCTAATCCTAGCAAAGGAACATTACGCGATCTTAGATATTCATCAATCAGTTTATCTGTTTCTGCACTCATAGTTTTATACCTTAGCAAACGCTTTATCTGCAGGACCACTAACTGTTGCGACTTTAGGTCCTACCGTTGCGCCTAGAGATTCCTGACCAATATAAGTATCACCTGCAACTGACACTTGCGCGCCTTTCTGCTGCAACTTACCAGTTGCTTCGAACGTACCAACAGCACCTGTATTCAAAGTCAAGTTTCCATCAACAGCATTAATTGTAGTCTGACGAGTTGAAGCAATACCTATTTCTGCAGCGCCAAACCCCATTGTTCCAGCAGACTGAACAGAATGTTCACCGCCAGTCATACTAACGCTGTCACCACTTACTGATGTGATAGAATCTCCTGTTGTAGAATCTTTTTTACCACCATTATAAGTTAAAGTCGCTTCGCCGTGAACAGTATGATTATGTTGAGCACCAGTAGTATGGTTAACTTTACCTCTAGCGTTTGTAGACCACTCTCCTGTTTCCTGAGTAATATTCTTAGCCGAATTTATATCAATGTTACCGCCAGTAGATTTTATGCCAATTGATTTTCCAGTTAACAATAGTTCGCCTTTTGGCGCTCTGAGTGAGATATTTCCATCTACTTCCATAGTCATGTCTTTCATAATACGAATAGTTCTGTTATCCATATTAATTTCTGCGTGTGCGCCTGGACTTCTAAAATCTACATTACCTTTATCAGTAATATGAATATATGCTCCTTTTGGATGCTTAATGAAAAATTCTCTGTTTCCTGGAGTATCTCCCATACGGATTTCAACGCCAGATTCGCTGCGCGCAAGCAATTTTGTGCCGTGCCATTCTTGCTTTGAATATCCATCTCCAGGCTTACTTTCTCCGTATTTCTTACCACCAGAAGAAGTTGATGTTGTTCCTGCGGGTCCAGCAGATGAAGATGATGGCATTGTAAATTGTTGATTACCTATAGTAAAATTTTGACCAGGAGGAACAACGCCCGAAGTTTTTGCAAAGTTTATAGCTTGTTCTTGAGTAATAGCCATTTAAAATATCCTTTAAGGTGTCGGTGTTCCGATTTGAGTTGTAGATGCTCCTACATCTGGCGCTATACCAGCAGGCGATACAGAGGAAGGAGGAAAATAAGGTAATGGTGGTGCGCCTATATTTTCTAGAGCAGAACTAGTTATGGCGTTTTCTATCATGGCTCGCCCTTCTTCTTGATCAGCTCTGTCGGCAGCAGTTTCTTGCAATTCTTCAGGTCTACGAGGAGGTTCAGGTGGATCATCTCCTTCTTGTTTAATTGTTTTATTCTTAGGCTTCTTATCTTGTCTTGCTGCATCAGTCGCTTTTTTTCTTTGGTAATCGCGTTCTTCAGCAGATTTATTTGATTCTTCTTTACCACGAGCATGAAGATGCGTAGATGAATCATCATTTGTAGCAGGATGCGGACCTCCCACCGAAGCGCCTGATCCTGCTGAAAGTATATTCATTGCTTGTTGTAGTGCCGCAAGAGCCTGCAACTTTTCAGCCAAACTCTTAGGTTTAGGCTGTTGATTTACTGGAATAGTATTAATTATAAGTTCATTTACAGTTTCATCGGAAGCAATGATTTTGCCAGTAGAATCTAATACATACGCTTCGATATCATAAACGCCTGGGCTTATTGGATCATCTAACTGTAATATCCACTCTGTAGGACGAACAACATCAATATATTCTTTTATTCCCAAGTTGCCGCCAAACAAATCATATGTTACATAATTCAAACGAACATTTATCGTTTCGTTTTTAGAACGATTAAATTCAACCGTTCCAGTGATGGTCGGTTTTGTGTTAGTTGTAGTTTGCTTATTGACTGTAATGGATGGCATTTACTTACCCATATTCAATTTGTTATTGACAGTTTCTTTACCACGATCATTCTTTTTCTGCTGAATGTGTGGAAGTGAACCAATAATCAATGGACATTGTTCGCTGTCTTCTCCATCAAACCAAATACCAATAACCCAAGTTCCTTCTACAAGTCCAGTAGGAGAAGCGCCAACACCACTAATCGCAGCGGATGTTACAGGTAAAGCAACTTGTGCATCACGACATTCTTTTGCTGGTAGATCTGGTTTATCTAATCCAGTAATTCTTACTTTACATGTGCCAAGTTTGGAGTTATCTTTTTTGCCAGAATATTGTCCTGTTCCTCTATCGACAACCTGTCCATACCAAATACCACGAAGAGATGACATGAAACTCATTCTTATGACTCCTTGTCGGCATCAACAACCGATTTAAGTTCTAATATACTTTCACCTTTAATTGCAGGCGTTCCAGTTTCTTTATCTAGATATATCCTAACTTTATGGCCAGTAATAAGATATGTTCCCGAACGAGAATCTTTTTCTTTAGTGTCACCAGTAGCAGCAACATTAAACGTAGTTTTCTCACCAACCTTATACTTAGTAAGAAAAGGAACAGTTACTGTGATAACTCTATTATCTAGTTTATGACCCTTCGCGCGAGATGCTTCGTTCTTGGTGCCTTCTTCATTGTTTTTTCCTACATCTTCTCCCGCCCGAGCTCTTTGAAAATTTGATTCAGAATCTAAGAAATATCTATAAACATATTTTTCTTCCGATACTTCACCATTTTGTCCTTTGCGTTCAACTTCTTTTCGTCTTCCAGTTCTAGGATCGATATATACAGTTCTTGTCCCTGATGCTCCATTTAGATCGTTTGTTGCATCACCATCTTGATTAACATACCAGCTCTTAACACTATTAGACATATCTTGATTTTCACCAAGATTAACAGTCTTACGTTCAATAGTGGTTGCTGAAGAACTATCTTCAATCAAAGATTCGATAGACTTAATTTTGTATCCATCTTGCAATGTCTGATAAAATAGTCGTTGTCCTGGTTTCTTTGCGCTCTTGCCGTTTTTATTAGCCCAATTCATAACCTGAAGCGGCGTTTTATTGGTGCTATAATATTTCGATTTACCTTCAGTATCTTCTATATCAACGTCTTTCTTTTTAGTATCGGATCCTTTGATATACTCTTCAAAAATTTTCTTTTCGATATCTGATACCTTTTGATCATCATACGTTTTAGTGATTTTCTTTTCAGGGTTCTTTAACATCTCATAAGGATGACAACGTATCTTGATCATTTCGCCGCCCTTAGCGGTTCTAGAACGATCAAATACCTGAGCAACTCGAAGATTAAGTTCGATAGGAGATTGTGCGCTATCAAGAACTTTAAGTGATACTTTAGCCAATTTATCTTTTAGCTTTGCTTTTTCTTGAAATCCGCCTGCGTCAAATACAGTAGCAATTACAGTAACACATTGTGTATATATGCTCTCAACGAGATGAATCTCCTGAACCATATCAGAAGCATCAACTCCATTAACAGTAAATGATTGTATTGCCGCTTGTCCTGGTGCACTCATCTAACAAATAGTCCTTGGTCAAATATGATTGGATGTAAATCTTTAATTTGTTCAAGCAGATGTAGATCTAGTAGATATATCTTTCGACGCGATTCATTTAGATCGTGTTCATAATCATATATCTTTACGTCTCTACGATCAGTAGCGACAAGAGTAAGATATTTTGCTCGATCAACTATTAGTGTTCGTTCTGGAACAATAAATGTTTCGTCTTCAGTTTGATATTCGGTCGACTTTGATATGATCCATTCGTAGTGATGTGTAGTTGTTAGTGCGGTTTCTACACTACCATATTTCTGTTTTATGTATGATTGAAATTTTTCGTATGAAAGTGGCCAATCATAATATGGATCTTTGATTTGATTTACTAAAAGAATCAACCAATCCATAGTAGGATCACGATAATAATCCCAAGCAACAGTATCTGGCGTTTCGCCATCTTGAACATGATATTCGTCATATACTACTTGACTATTTCTCAGAAACGAATCAAGAGTAAATCTCCGAGTAATATCGGTGACTTCCTGTGACGCCGTTCTTTTGTTTAGTTGATATTGCCGTTTTGGGAATGGTGTGAAATAAAGCATTATCCTGGTCCTTGCCCAGACTGATTAAGCCAATCTTTTGTAACGATCGCTACTTCTTTGAACGAAATCTGAAGTTCTACTTCTGCTGGTGCTGGTTCGTTTTGATTTCCTTCACCTCTTTTATAGAATGCACCAGAACCGTGATAGTTTACATTGATACGTTCAATAACTGCTGGTTGAAATTTATGTAGATAACCATCTTTGTAGATACTGATCATAAAATAATGAGGATATTCTAATAGAAGCCCACCACCAAAATATGCTGGAACAGAAGCCCATTGCAAATATCGTACGATATTTCTGATAGAACCAGATTCTGCTTGGTTTTTTGGAGAAAGTTTCCAGCTGTATGAATATTGTCTAAAATTTATGTTAGTGAACAGAACAACATTCATTGGATTTATTGCTTTGGCATTAGCAGCCGCCATAATGTTTCCCGCGCCTGCCGCCACCCCAGCAGCTTTTTGCATACTGGCTGACGTCAGCGCTGACAGGCTGCTTGCCGCCGCGCCCGTAATGAGGTCTTTTAGAGATTTTTCTTCGTATGAAGGATCTAGATCATTTGATAAATTGGCTGGAAGCGGCAGATTAACAGTTCCTGCCATATTCTGAATTGATCCTAATGATATTGGATTATTTCCTAGCCCTGCGAGGCTTAACACTGTTGATATTCCTGTCACACCCGCCAAATTTGCGACTGCAGAATTATTCATAAATGTAGACTGATATGCTCTTAGACTCATCCAGTTGCCGTGCATTTCTAAGTCATTTGGAAACTGATACGTTCCGCGAGGATCGGCAGCACTAGCATTAGATGTGCCTTGTAATGCTCTTTGTGCAGCATATATTGCAACACCTGCAGCCACACCAACACCTAACCATCGTGCAACTGATCCTGCTCTACTTCTTAAAGCTGCTAATGCAGCTGCTCCGCGCGCCATTTATTATTCCTTTGTTAGAAACTGCAACTATTTATACGGAATACATAAAGGTATGGCTACTTATAAAGGAAGATTCAGTCCGCGATATCCCGAAAAATATAAAGGCAATCCCACGAACATAGTGTATCGTTCGTCGTGGGAATTGAGATTCATGGGATATCTTGATAAAAATCCTAACGTGCTACAATGGGCAAGCGAAGAATTGTTTGTGCCATATAAATCGCCGTTAGATGGTAAATGGCACAGATATTTTCCCGATTTCATCGTGCGCATGCGCGACCGCGAGGGCAAAACTGTTGTTAAAATGATTGAGATTAAGCCTCGTTCGCAATCTGTGCCTCCCGAAGTTCGTAAAGATGGACAACGAATCACCAAGAAATATCTCCGAGAAGTGGCGACTTATGGTATCAACAATGCCAAATGGGAAGCGGCAAAAGAGTTTTGCGCTGATCGTAATTGGGAGTTTGTTGTCTTAACCGAGAAAGACGTGAAGTTTTGATATAAATAGGGTTCATGGTAGCATACGTCTTTGATCGAATACTGAAACGAGCATCCACACAAGGTATCACGCCTTCGGTGAAACGAGACAGTCGTAACTGGTTTCGCACAGCCGCACGCAATACAACTGCTAATCCTAGCAGAATGATTCGTAGTAGTTCTGAACGTCTAACTACTAGTCCGTTGATTGGTCGTATGTATTTGTTTCAGTATGATCCAAAAGGAAAAGACACGCTTCCGTATTATGATAGATATCCATTAATTTTTCCAATCGGTTCAGGCAGAACTGGCGGTCAGGCATCTAGTGGCGGTTCGTTCATTGGTATTAATGTTCATTATCTTCCTCTTCCGTTACGCGCACGGTTGATGGATGCACTTTATGATACAGCAACAAATGATAATATGGATGAAACTACCAGATTGCGTATATCATATAACGTGCTAAATCAGGCATCAAAGTATAAGTTTTTTCGTCCATGTATAAAGAAATATCTTATTAGTCATGTAAGAACAAAATTCTTTTACATCGAGCCTAGTGAATGGGAAATGGCGTTGTTCTTGCCGCTCGATAGATTTGTTGGTTCTAACAAAAACGCGATCTATCGCGACAGCAGAAACAGGATAGCATAATGCCGTTTAATATCAACGAATTTAACTCAAGAATTGCCAAGAGTGGAATTGGTCGCACAAATTACTTTGAAGGATATGTTCTTTCTGGTCCTGGAATGTCTCAACTTCTAAATACTTATGGTTCTACTGATGTACCATATAGAATTGAAAGTTTGAATCTTCCTGGCAGAAATATGTTGACGATAGAACAAAGATATCACGGCGTGCCTCGCCAGTTACCTTATCTTTCGTCATATCAGCCTTGTACAATGACTATTATCCTAAGTCAAGATTATAGAGAACGCGAAATGTTTATGCGTTGGCAAGATTATGGGCTAGGACATTATCGTAAATCTTTTGCAGAAGGTCCATATGTTGGAATGTTCGATACTAGATATTACGATGACATGATTGGCACTGTAATGATTAATGTATATTCTAATCCTACACCAACAAACACATCAAACACATCAAGAGATTTAAATGGTCAACAAGTAAATAATCAACAGACCCCTGCTTCACTGACGCCTTTACCGAACCAATCTGGATCAGTTCCAGCAGCACAACTAAGAGATCGATATGAATTGCAGTATTCAATTTTTCTTGAAGAAGCATTTCCTATTTCTGTAAATGATATTGCAATGTCTTGGGGTGATGAAGGATATGCAAGACTAACCGTAGAAATGCGCTATAGGTATGCTACCGAAGCACATACCACTTATAATGATAAAACTAAATTACAGAGTGATCGCTCTGCTCGAAGATAACATAAACTGAAATGGAGTAAATTATGGCATTACCGAAAGTTGCTATTCCTAAATTTTCTGTTACACTTCCCTCAACAGGAGAAAAGGTTTCATTCAGACCTTTTCTAGTAAAGGAAGAAAAAGTATTGCTTATGGCTGCACAAGCAGCTGAAGAAAGCGTAATGATTGATGCGGTAAAGGACGTTGTCGTTTCCTGTGTTGATGGAAACCTTGACGCTTCAAAGCTGCCATACTTTGATATTGAATATTTGTTTTTGAATATTCGTGCTAAGTCTGTTGGCGAAATTATCAAGATGGAATATCGTCACAATGGTGCAGTAAATTATAAAGGTGAACCATGTGAAGCAGTAACTCCTGTTGATATTAATCTTGAAAATGTAAAGGTAGAAAAGCTGGAAGGTCATACAACTAAAATTATGCTAGATGATAAAATGGGTATTGAAATGAAATATCCAACTATCGACAGTATAGCTTCAATATCACAAGGCGAAGATGAAATTCGTATGCTCGCCTCTTGCATTAAATGTGTGTTCGATCAGGATGAAGTGTATGATCCAGATAACATTGAAGATTCTGTGCAATTTATTGAAGGATTGAATAGTAAGCAGTTTGAAAAGATTACCGAATTCTTTAATACTATGCCGAAGTTGCGCCACAAGTTTTCTTATAAGTGTGTTGGATGTGGTCAAGAAGATTCAGTTGAGATGGAGGGGCTGTCAGATTTTTTCTGATGACCCTTTCTCACAATACACTGATGAATTATTATCAGACAAACTTTTCGTTAATGCAACATCACAAATATAGTTTGTCTGAGCTTGAAGAAATGATTCCGTGGGAAAGGGAGATTTATGTAAAACTCCTGCTTGATTATCTTGAAGAACTGAAACAAAAACAAGAACAACAGTTACAGAGAAATTAAATGCCAATATCAAGCACGCAAAAAGATATGCTACGGGGAGCACTTCCGTCCTATTCGCGCATAGTCAAAGCTGCTAATGATAATTTTGGTGGTCCCGTTCGGACGAAACTTAAAGAATCTAACAATCTAATTAGAAGCGTTTCAGAAAATCAGGAAAAGATTCAAGATCTTTATCCAAAGTTTTTTGGTAAATTAACAGACACGATAACAACTCTTGCCAACGAAACCGATCTTACTATGCGTAAGATACAGGATCAACAGAAAGAGTTTCAAGATGCCGTTATAGCAAAACTTACTGGCACACAACAAGCAACTCGTGCTGGCGGCGCAAAAGCAAAACCATCATTTAAATCACCATCAAAAAAAGGATCATCAAGATCGGGATCTGGCGGTGCTTCGCTTTCTAGACCAGCTGCTGGAGGATCTCGTGCAAATAGTGGGAGTGCTACAAGAACAGTTGGTCAAGCTACAAGACAAGGCGGAGGAGTATTAAGTCCAAGTCAAGGTGGTGATACAAATTATCGTAGTGGCGCTCGCGGAGCAGAAGTTCGAGCACGCGCTGGTCGTATAGCAAGACGTCGTGCTGTAACAAAAGGATTAGGTATTGCTGCTGCTGGTATTGGTGCTGGCGTTGGTTTTGCTGGAGCAGCAGCTTTACATAAATTTTATTTTGGTGGGGGAGCAAAACCCGATACTGCTGGTGGAAACAACAACAATCGACAACAAACGCCGTCAGGCGAAGCACCTTCTATCAATAGACAACAAGCTGGGGCTGCTAATCTTTCTGGAGTAATCGATTTAACAAATAAAACTCAAGGATTATTTAATTTTGGCAGTTTGTCTGGTAGAGAAGGGTTTATTATTCATCATACAGCAGGACGCGGTACTGCTGACGGTATCATAAACGTATTCAAACAACGCAATTTCCCAACGCAATTCATTATTGATCGAGAAGGAAAAATATATCAAGTTCTTCCTTCTGGTCGACGTGGTCAGCATATGAAAAATGGCCAAGGCGTTGGTGAAGGACTTTCGAATGCCAATACAGAAGGTGTCGAAGTTATTGCTAAAGACGATAGTGACATTTTACCAGTACAAGTAGAGGCTGCTAAAAAACTAGCTAAAATGCTTGGGTATTCCGATACTCAAGTTTATGGACATGGTGAAGTCAATCCTCATAAACAAAGAACTGAGGGTATGACTATTGTAAAAGCCATTCGAGGCGATAAAGCGCCATTAGGAGCAGGACAAAGACAACAAGCACAAACGGCAACTATTAATGCAGAAGCTCTTTCTGGCACAGCTACTCCTGGAGGTGGGTTTGGTGATGTAGGTGGCGCCCGCGGAACAAACATTTTAAGCGTTTCGCGGATGGTTCAATTAGCAAAAGAAGCTGGGTTCAATGACCAAGAAGCTGCAATTATGGGTGCTATAGGGGCAGCCGAATCAAGCGGCAATCCTAATGCACATAATCCAAACAGATCTACTGGAGATAATTCATACGGATTATGGCAAATTAATATGATTGATAGGTTGGGTCCTGAACGAAGACGTCTTTTTGGTATTCAAACCAACGAACAGCTTAAAGATCCTAAAATTAATGCTATGGCTGCTAGAAAAATTTTTCAACAGCAAGGATTTAAAGCCTGGAGCGTTTACAAATCAGGCAAATACTTACAATTTTTAGGAACTGCACAATCTGCTGTAGGATCACCAACTGGCTCTCCAACATCACTAGCTAATCAACCAAACGTTCCTGTAGATGGTCCAGCTGCTAATGCTGCTGCTAATCCTGCTGCACCACCAGGATCTCCTACAGGCACTTCTTCTGGATATACATCTCCAGTAGATGGCGCTAGAATATCAAGTAAGTTTGGTTATCGTATTCATCCTATCAGGAAAACTCGTAGGATGCACACTGGCGTCGACTATGCTGCACCAACAGGAACTCCAGTAAAAGCGACAGCAGACGGTACTGTTGTTCGTGCAGGTGTTGCTGGTGGTTATGGTAATATGGTAGAAGTGCAGCATTCAGATGGAACAACCTCACGGTATGCCCACTTACATACATTTAGAACTTCTGTTGGTCAACCAGTAAAACAAGGGCAGGTTATTGGTCTCGTTGGTAGCACTGGTATGTCAACTGGTCCGCATCTACACTTCGAAATTCGTAAAAATGGATCACCAGTTGATCCTCTTGGTATGATTAGTGGTTCTGCAGCAACCGTTCCAGCAGAAGAAGGAGCTCGTGCAACAGAACCAATTGCTGGTCCAGGAAACACACTAGCAGTTCCTGGTCCTGGAGGTCAGGTAGCATCACAATCTGCTACAGCTGGTATTCCTACAATGCAAATGAATCCGTTTGTTGGTTCTCCCTTGTTTGGTTTAGCACAAATGTTTGGTTTTATGATGGGCGCTGGAATGCCTGCGATGGGAGGGGTTAAACCTATTATAATAAACAACACAAAAACAATAACAAGAGCAAGAACTGTGGATGGCGGCAATCTCAATCAATTTCCAATAGTCGCCACTTCATTCTTCGGCGCATTCGCAAGGGCATTCTAAGATGGCATTACCAACTATTGCTTCTAATGATAATTACATTAGACCAAGCGTATTTGCTGCAGCAGCTAATGATAATGTAGTTAAAGTATCTAGTGATATGCTGAAACTTGCTATATCTGATTTTTCTTCTTTTCTAAGCAAAACTAATGATTCATTTGCAGATCTGAGAAAGTCTTCAGAAAAAACTGTAGACGGATTCAAAGCTGTAATCCGTGATCTAACAAATCTAGAAAAGAATATTAGATTTAAGTTTACCTATCTTCGTAAAGAAATTGAATCCAGTAGAAATGATTTTCTAGCGGCATTGAAAGCAATATCATTTGATTTTGCTGGCGGCGGCATCGGCGGTGAAGCAGAACCTTTCGGTCCTGGAGTAGCGGGGAAAGGAATTGATCTTCCCAGCGGTCCTCCTGTTATTCCTCCTGTTATTCCTGATACTAGAAAACCAAAACCAAAAACGCCACCACAAACAAGAACACCAACACAAGAACCAAATAAACCAAGAACAACAACACCAAGAACGCCACAACAAACAAGAACACCACAACAAACAAGAACACCAACACAAGAACCAAATAAACCAAAACCACCAGGAAAGCCGCAAAGAGTTCCTCGTAACGCGCCTCCAATCAATCTAGAAATTCCTGGAAAACCCACTGCCAGAGTTTCTATGGCGTGGGAGCCGTCTAAAACGGGAGTTTCTGGGAAAAATATAGGTAGTCTTTCTGGAACTGGAACAGGTAGATTCGGACTAACTGGACCTGGATACGGTAACGTCACAACAAACGTTCCTGGCAGAACACCACCAGCAGTTGCTCCTGGAACACCACAAAAGATGACGCCAAAGGTAAAAGCTGCTTTCAAGGCTGCAACGGAAAATACTCTTAAAATAGCCAAAGGCGTTTTAGGTTTTGATGGTGGCATCGCCAATAAAGTTATGAGCGGTCTTGGGGCGGTAATGGCTGTTGCAACTGTTTCCAGTGCATTTATGCGACATTATGAAGCGATGAGTCGACCGCCAGATCAAAGAAATGATAAAGAAATCGAAGACACTAGAAAGGATTTTTATATTTCTATCTTTGATGCTTTAGGAACATATCTTGGTGCTAATGTTGGTGCTATGGTTGGTAATCTTATTCCTGTTCCTGTTGTGGGCTCTTTGATTGGCGGTCTTGCTGGAGCCGAAGCTGGTGGTATTCTCGGAAGATCATTAGGCAGAAAAGTTGTTAAGGGTGAAGATTTCTTCGAAGCACTTAAAGATGAAGTTTACAAAGTAGCAAAAGAAAAACAAGTTAGCACAGAAGAACTAGAAGAGATTCGAAACGCGCGAATAGCATCTGCTAGAAGACTTGGCGGTAATAGAGAACGAACAGAAACTGGATTGATTCCTGGTGCTGAACTGTTGACAGATCTACAACTTGTAGAACGTATTAATAAAAATCAAGAATTGATTGATGAATATAGAAAATATTTGGCTACTGAAGAAGGAAAAAAGAATAAAGGAAAGGGTTCTGCTTGGTGGTATAGAAACGTAAAATCTCCAGATTATGGTGTTGGTGATGATAATGCTACTAATTTTTCATTCGAAAGCCAAACGCAAAGAAGCGCATTGAATCCTATGAGCTGGATTAAGGGTAGAGACACAACAGAAACCGTTAACATAAGACAAGGACCAGCAGCTGGCGGTAGAGGTGGTCCAGCTGAACCAGATCTAAAAGGATCTGGTCTTGAATATCAATCGCGTCAAACTGATTCTATGAATTTCAATATGATGCAAATGCAGATGCAGAATATGCAACCTGAAGTATATAATAATAATCAGTCTGAAGAATATAGTGACGATCTGCCAAATCATCCAACTGGTCCTATATCTGCTCTACCAACAGCAAACGAACTTGGCGGTCAGGGCATTGGTGATTTTATTAAATGGTGTACAAATCAACGCGCTGCAGCACCAACGGCATCAGCATAAAAAAAGAGGGGAACATTTCTGCTCCCCTCCAGTTTAATCGTAGGTGAAAGGAAAGGAAAGCCCACGATTAATCATCATCTTCTGCCAGCTTTTCAAAGAACGACAAATCATCATCATTTGAAGCACGCTTTGGAGCTGGTGCAGTTTTACCAACGGAAGGTGCAGCTGAAGCACGAGGTGCTGGTTCAAAGCCTTCATCTTCACTGTCACGACTAGGCGCGGCAGCAGATCCATTCAATACCTTATCCAAACGCTTCTTCAGTTCATCATAAGACTTGAAGTTGCTTGGCGCAAGGAATGCCTGAAGCGAATGCTGCTTCTTCCAGATTGCCTCAATGTCTGATTCGTCTTCAGCAATTTCTGAAGCATCTTCAAACTCGCTTTTATCATAGTTACGATAACCTTCAACCTTGCGAATCTTTAGCTTGAAGTTAGCGCCTTCCCAAAAATCAAAGGGATTCATTGGCGTTTCATCTTCGAACTGAGGATTCATCTTTTCATTAATCTTATCGAAAATCTTCTTACCGAACTTGTAAAGGAATACCTTACCTTCGTTTTCTGGATGAGAAGGATCCTTTACGACAAGGATATTTGCAATATAAGTTAGCCGACGCTTGCGCGCGCGAACAATTTCCTTATCCTTATCGTTGCCTGAGTTCCACAGCTTTGAGTTCATTTCAGCAACGGGATCTTGCTGATTCAAAGTCGTAAGAGAGTTCTCGATGTACCAGCCTCCTGGACCCTGGAAACCATGATTCCAGATGCGGACCCAAGGGAGTTCTTCGTTCTGTGCCGCAGGAAGAAAGCGAATAACGGCATAACCATTACCTGCCTTATCAACTTCTGGTTGCCAGAAGCGATCATCACCCGAAGATGACTGCGCTTGTGGATTCGCCAGTTTGTTGAGTTCCTGAGACAACTTGTCAAGGGAAGAGGTGCGGGACCGCTTGAGGGCTGAGAAAGATTCATTCATTTGTATTCTCCGTATAGTTTGTGTTTCGTCTTATCCACATGATTCATAACGTATGAGTATATATTATTCGTTTTGACTGCTAATGTCAAGACTTAATTACACTCCTTCATCACTTTTTTGTTATCGAAAATTGATGCATTAGTCAAGACTTAAATACACTCCTCATCACTTTTTTTATGTTGGCTTTGTCAACATTTAGGAACGGTTTGTATTTGTGAAGTTGCCGAGATATGTCAGACCAAACAATCTCGTCTTCGATCTTGGCATCCCATAGTTTAAGAACGTCAAGAGCGATATCAAAAGCAAGAACCGTTTCAATAGAAATCTTGTTTCCCAGATATAACCGAAGAAGTGGAGGGTGACTTCCATTCTTTGGTGTCAGTAGTTCTTCAAGACTATCGCATTCGATATCCATGAGTTCTTGCTTTAACTGATATGAGAATGATTCAATACGTTTACGCCATGCAGCATAAACCTTCTCAGACTCAATACCAGATAGTTCACCGATCCATTTGATACCAGAACGCGAGACGAAATTGGCAACAAAGTATTCAGTGAGTTCTTCATCTTTGTATCGCCGCTCCAATCGCTGAAAGAAAAAAGTATCTTTTCGCTTCATGAACGATTCGACGGATATCTGCCGAATCTTGCCGCCATACTTGATGAAATCGTAATCGGATGTGAAATGTAATCTCAGTGCTTGATAACGCTGATATGCTTTCATGCCTTCCATTAGATTGGCAACCGAGATCCTGTTCGTTTTAGTAAATTGAGTTGAAGTGCTTCTGATTGCAACAGCTTACGCATAGTTGGCGTCATAAGTTTGGATACGTTTTCAAACTCAAGCCCAGTAGTTTCACAGACATCGGTGATAGCTTCAAGGTATCCCATACCAAGTGACTGAACTCGCTTTTCAACCAAACTCACGAAAGTATTTGAGGACATAAGACTAGAGAGTTCGTTCATTTACCACGTTCCTTATCAACTGCTGCTACTGCTTCTGCAACCAGCTCATCCTGAATAACATATTTTGTTACAGTACCTCTGAGAGTATGATACTTGTTACCATAGTCTTGAATATCTTCAATAGTGCGACCACAACCAACGCACTTACCAGTCACTTCATCGAGTTTACAAATAGAAACGCAAGGTGACTTTTTCGTTACATTTGCGCCGCCAACGCTCTTGCGCTGAATATCTTCACTGATGCCTTCTGGATAATACAGTTCTACCGCAGCGCAATCGACGGTGCAGTTGAACCAATGATATTCGCCAGGAGAAACAGTAGTAAAGTCGCCTGCTCTGAGAACAGTGACGTCGGTGAGATCATAATCATTCTTTCGTACATGAATTTCAAGTTCTCCAGAAATGACATAGAAAGCGTTCCACTTGTGTGCATGTTTATGCTCCGAACAACGATAACCTGCTTTTGCGTTAATCCGATGAAATTCTACGAACGAATTCTGAATGAGTGCGCTTGTATTACCCCATACCTTACCATTTATAAGTCCCATATCAATACCACTCCACTATTTCATCTGCGATGCCATATTTAACTGCTTCTTTTGCCGTTAGCCATACGTCTTCAGGTGGAAGCAGATATTTCTTGATATTCTTTTCTGTCATTCCTGTGCAACGTTTGTAATGTTCTACGATACGCTGCTGAGTGTTGGTAAATTCTTTTACTGTAGCAAACAGTTCATGTTCCTTACCAAAGTTTCCCCAAGAAAACTGATGTGAAAGAATTGATGTGTTACGAGTAATGAATCGCTTTCCCTTTTGACCAGCGATGAATGTCATCAGACCGCAACTGGCAATACAACCAAGACCGTATGTAAAGACTGGAATACGAGATCCCTTCATGGTATCGATAAGTGCGAATGCTGCATCAACAACGCCACCATAAGAGTTGATAATCATTTTGATTTGTTTGGGGCGATCTTTATCCATAAGATTACGTTCTAGGATAAAGGCAAGGGCATCTCCACAGGAATCATGATTAAAATCTTTATTGAATAGATAGTAGTGCTTTTCTTCTAGCGTAGGAGCAAACGTCTTATTGTTGTCTTCCTTGAAGTCGTCTTTCATGATCAATTTCCTTTCTCACTCGATCAATCTTAAACAAATCATATAGTAGATCTTCGAACATGTCAAGATTTAACATATTGGGTCCGTCACACGGAGCATTATCAGGATCGTTATGAACCTCCATGAAAACGCCCGCCACGCCAACAGCAACTGCAGCGCGAGCAAGAGTTCCTACGAATTCACGTTGACCACCAGATGATGTTCCTTGTCCTCCAGGAAGCTGGACTGCATGAGTGCAATCCATGATAACGGGATATTGGTTGCGTTTCATAATATCAAGCGAACGCATATCAACAACTAGATTATTATAACCAAATGTTGTTCCGCGTTCAGTTTGCATAATTTTATTGCAACCAAAATGCTCCAACTTTTCCACCACGTTCGTCATTTCTTGTGGTGAAAGAAACTGACCTTTCTTGACATTGACTGGTTTGCCAGTCTGTGCTGCTGCCTCGAGTAGATCAGTCTGCCTGCAAAGGAAAGCGGGAATCTGTATGATGTCAGCATTCGTCGCTCCGCATTGCCAGGGGTCATGAACGTCCGTAAGAACAGGAATACCTAATCCACGGACGGCGTCCATTCCATAAAACGCTTCATCGAACCCCGCACCTCTATAACCTCCCGCAGATGTTCGATTCGCCTTATCGAAGGACGTCTTATATATGAAGTTGACTGGTCGCCCTAATACAAATCCAACATCTTGGACTATATTACGCAAACGATCAGCCATTTCTAGCGCATGGTCCTTTGATTCAAACACACAAGGACCAGCGATAATGCTCAATGGTTTATCATTACCACAATCATCATAAAATGACATTTAGTTATATCTTTCGTCTATTTGCTTGATACGAGCTTTGAAATATTCTTTTATGATATCTGTATTTTCATTTAGATCTAGTAGAATCAATATATTGTTTAATTCATCTGAAAAAAGTTCTCGTTTCATTTTATCTATTGAATAATTGCTAAACGGTTCTACTTTTTGTTCAGATGAAAGCATATTAGCACCCTGTTTGTGTGTCGATTTCGGTTAGAAGCTGAGTTACAGTTTTTACCATCGGATCAGAACTGCCTTGAACAAAATCTAGTAAAGTTCTTGAGCGATCCAAAATTTGGTGTAGTGTCGGTGGTGTTTCTTGTTCATCTTTTAGTTGTTCACGCGCCATACGAACAATTTCTAGCCGTAGGCGAATTTCATTTTCATACATATTATGCTCCATTATGTGGTTCCCAATAGCAAAGTATATCGCTTAATGAATTTATACAAGCCCAATACCTACCATCAGGTGAAGGCTGAACTCTAACATGAGGGATAATTGCTTCGATATATTCATTATATGGAAGTGAACCGAAAAGTTTTTCCCATTCTTCTTTAGGCATAGGATTTCGAAACTTTACATATACACCCTGCGGTGATACTCTGCGAATAAGAGTCTTTTCATCGATATACTTACAATCAGACTTGCCGCAACAATTCATCTTTGTCTTAGGATCAACTTCAGTTCCGTTGCCCCACCATTCATGAGCAATCGATGAAGTAATCATACCGCACAATAGAGCTAGTGTCAAGACTAATGTTTTCATGATGACCTCTGATTAGGTTCTCTCGAATATTGTCACAACGCGAAACCGATGATTTGTCGATTTCACCATTCCTATGACGCCGACCATTTTCCATTCTTCTTTTCGATACATAGGCAGAACTTGGTCTAACCAAACAACATGGGTCCCCTTGTTTGCCTTACTTAGTGCGCGTAATACTTTGTTTCTTTTTACCATCGTTGTCTGATAATGATCACAGTCCTCAATGCTGTATGGTGGGTCCGCGAGAATTATGTCGTAGTTCTCGACAGGGACGTTTTCAAGGGATTGAGCATCGTCCACATATGTGGGCTGCAATGTATCATTTATGTCAACAGTATCCCCAGGAAAAGCAGACTGATCCACCTTACCTGAAAATAGGTGCAGGCAGCGTTGTTTGTCTGGAAAAAGTGCTTTTATGCGTTTGAGATATCCAGCTGGATATCCCCCATAATATCCTGACTGGACTCCATATGCGTTGCCCATAATCCAAGTTCCGACAACTCTGCCGTCTTCACTCAAGAAGAGTGATTTCGGAAAGCCAGTGATTTTGCAGTAATTATCTATTCGTTCTTGCATTATCATCTTGCTTTCATCCTCTAAAAGGTGAGGGGATATTTTGTTTAGCGCACGCCTCTCCCTCAGGCGCATAAGTTGGTGGGTTTATTCTGTTTCCAAGTCAAACCCACCGAAAACTCATGTTAGGCTGCTAGAGCGTAACGAGGAGCAACATTATCGTTGGCACCTATGGTTTTTGATCTATGAGGCGATCATCCCGTTATCTCCATCTCCGCATCAACGTCCGTCGATCCTATTTCGCCCCCATCAAAGATGCACCGTAGATGGTTTCCCGACCAAAACAGTGAGCGCTATGTTCTCGGGTGCTTTTCCTAAGCAGGTTTGAGAACGATGCATCCATGGTGGAGGCGGTGGGTACTGCCCCCACGTCCGATCCGTCTATCGTCAACTTCAACGATAACAATATATTTATATTATATCATTAGAGTGTATTTGTCAAGACTCTTTTTTCATATTCATTACGAACATTCAACAAATCCGCCACATAATCATTTCGATGACCGCGGAACTCCTGAAACTCGCCTTCATCCGTGACCATTAAGATAGCGATATTATAGGTTTCGATTCCCGTATGTTCTTCGAACATGATTGTGTATGCGGTTGCTTGCAGGAAGTAGTCGTGAATCATTTCGCGCGTTTTCATAGTTCGCGAAGTCTTGAAATCAACCACCGTAACTTCGCCGTCCCATTCGCAGATCAAATCAGCAGTTCCTGCTATTCGTAGCAAATCAGAATACATTGAAGTTTCAGTAGTATATACCAGCTGAAGGTTTTTGTCAACACATTTTCTTACTGGTTTGAAATGCGCGATAGTTGAAGGAAGAACTGTTTTAGGATCAACGTCATCGCCAAGGATATACTTTTCCATGAGATTGTGAAGATTAGTTCCGCGCCGTGCTGCTTGCGTAGATATTGCCTGTGCCTTTTCCGCGCCTACGCGAGCGCGCCATTCCGCGAGCGAACGTTTCTTTTCTGGCTGATCACCAAGAACAGTTGTTATGGAAGGATAAAGACTACCAGCGGGAGTTTGATAACGACGTCCCGCTGGTGAATTGATTTGTTTTGCTTTAGGCAAATCAATATGTGGTGAATAATCAAATCGCATTCTCATACCATTATATAGGTGTTTATTTTACGTTATTAATCCCGCTTCGTCAAGTGCTGTACGAGTTAGGATATACTCACGAACGAAACCAGATCGAACAACATCTTCTTTATTGAACTTTACAATTTCGAAAGACTTCATACGACCAGCCACTTTCAATAGATTAGGCATACCGCTGCCTTCTTTCATATAATCTTTCTGAGCAAAATCGCCACAAAGAATAACACGACAACCTTCACCAACACGAGTCATGATAGTATGGATTTCCTGATCACTCATGTTCTGACATTCATCAATGATTATGATACTATCACGGAATGTTGTGCCACGCAGAAATGAAGTTGTATGAAATTCAATATATCCGTTCTGCTTCATCCAGTCATAGGGTTTATCTACTAATTCTGAAATGATGCCAGCGTATGGCGCTTCATACACTGCTGCTTTTTGGTCGGCTTTGCCTGGTAGAAAACCGATATCTCTTGTCGGAACGACGCTACGAATAACCACGATAGGCATAGGCGCGTCGCCAGTGAGAATTGCTTCTAATGCAAGGAACATAGCGATAAAGGTTTTACCAGTACCAGCTACACCATGCAGGATTAGATTCTTGTCTTGCTGAAATGCATCAAATACTTTTTGCTGAGCGGGAGTTTGTGGTTGTATCCACGATAAATGAGGAAGGGCAACAGACTTAGGTTTTTTCTTTTTGAGTTGTTTCCGTTCTCGGCGAGACAAATATCGATCTGCCTCTTCGATTATGGTTCGTTCGTTCAAGAGTTCGGTTACTTTGTTCGGAATCATTTGATTGCTCCGTTTTTTGTGATTACTGTAAGTAACATGACGACGAATGGAACGATGCTGTGCCGTTTGGAACCTCCTAGAATGTGTTGATTGTTGAACGAGGGCTATTTTTCTTGATGGTTTTGAGTAGATCGCGGAAACCACTATCTGGTTTGTTGCGTCCAGAAGCAACACCCGATACGATCATCGGTGCGGCAGGAACCATATTGATATGAGGATTTTTCGCGAGATACTCTTCCATGGAGGAAATCGTCATGAAATCCTCATGGTATTCATCAGTTTTGGTGTTATGAAACGTATATGTTGGCATAATCTTATATCCTTATTTAGCGTTTGGTTGAAATATAAATAACTGTGAAAAGAAGGAAAGGAAAACAACCATGGACGTGAATAGTGCATTCAAGCTGATTTCAGACGTCGGCTTCCCAATAGCAGCAGCAATTGCTGGTGGATACTTTATCTTCCTCACAATGAAATTTATACTGGCTGGAGTAATGAGTTCCGTGCAAGGTCTGAGCGGAATCATTACTGCCCTCGATAATCGTGTGAAAACGATGAATCATGACGTTATCCGTATTGATACTTTGGTTTCGAACGCAATGGGCGTAAAACCCGATGTTGATAGATTGGCTAGAGCAGATGGCAAAAACGACGCGAGACGAGACTGATTATAAACATGCTATGCCTCATCTCGGATATACTATAACGATTGGATCGGATATAGTTATATTTGATGAGGAATTGATTTTCACACCGAATCCTAATCAGAGAATAAACAAACAATTACCATTTAAACCAGGCACTTTTTTTGAAGCAGTTGAACTGAATGATGGTAGAGCCGCATTAAGAAGAGTAGAGATTAAAGATGGGCAATATCGCAGAATTAATAAGTAAGTATGGGTTTCCTATTGTAGCAGCAGTTGGTCTTGGTTATTTCGTATATTTCGTTTGGGTGTGGGCAACAAAAGAAATCAAACCAGTATTGTCTGAAGCTAATAAAACTCTAATTGCTCTCATTGATCGTATTCGTATGCTTGATAATGATCTCATTCGTTTGAATCAAAAAGTGAATATAGTTCTTCAACTTCGTAAGATGGAACACGAAGAACTAACACAAAAAGCTCATGACTTTGTTATCAATGATGAGAAGGGGACCAAAGCTATACCAGAGCAAAAGCCCAGCGAAGATAGCACAAAGAAAAGCAAATAGATAAAGAATATTATTTACTAGTTGCACGATATGTTCCATCCCAATCTTTAGGTGGATTGGCTTTATATTCTAATATTCTTTCTTCCATCATTTCATAATATTCTTTGAGAACTCCATTGAATACACGATTGCTATTCAATACTTTTAGGAATTCTAACGCTTGATTCCAATCACCTTTTTCATAGAATTTTCTAAAGTCTTTATGTGTAGCATGATATACGGGCATAATGTCATCAGCTGATATTATTGTATATATTCCGACGCCAATCTTTTTACCTTTAACTGCTATCACATCAAGTTTTATGACATGGAAATCGTTCATTATTTGTTTAGCAGTTTCTTCGCCGATAACCAAACGAACACCATAATTCTTTGACTGACCTTCTAGCCTCGAAGCCAAGTTGACAGAATCGCCCAAACATGTATAATCGAAACGTTGTGTTGACCCCATATTACCCACCACAACAGAGCCAGTATTAATACCAATGCCCATTCCAAAAGGAGGAACACCATCAGAGGCGATCTCCTTATTAAAAGAATCCAGATCATCTAACATCTCCAATGCTGTTTTAACTGCGTCTCTAGCATGTCTTGGATTATCTAATGGAGCGTTCCAGAAAGCCATCTGAGCATCACCAATATACTTATCTAATGTGCCTTCATTCTTAATAATCTTCTCCGTCATCGCCGTCATGTAGCGATTCATTATTTGCGTAAGACCTTGCACATTATCACCATAGTGCTCAGAAATAGCAGTAAAACCACGAACATCCGTAAACATAATTGACAGCTCACGGGTTTCTCCTCCTAGTTTAAGTAAGTCTGGGTTCTTCTGCAACTTCTCAACTAATGCAGGAGACAGATAAGTGCCAAACTGTTTCTTGATCTGTAGTTTGAGAAACAGTTCTTTGAGGAACTTTAGTATGACCATGTATCCGAACACGATAGTGAACGATACAATCAGGAAACTGACATCCCATAGTTGTCCATAATCTTTGAACATATAGTAAGAAAAAAGACTTGACAAACCAACAAATATGGGATATAATAAGTATGTTACGACGGGTGATAGTATCGGTGTAAGTAAGATCACCGCAATACCAATAATAGCAATACTCATTGCTTCAAGAAGATTAGCGAATGCAAAGCGAACTGGAGTCTTACCTTGTATCGCCGATTCGATTCCAATTGCCTGTATTTCATGAGACCATTTCGATCCTAATGGTGTAGCAATAATTCCGCCAACACCTTCTACTTCCAATCCAAGAATTACTATCTTACCTTTAAGATCAGTCTTACCAATATCTGTATGTGATATCTTATTGAATTGATAGTTCCAGTCTAGCCATATTCTACCGTTAGAATCAGTCGTCAGAGGTTTGAATCCACGGACTCTGACTGCTTCTATTCCTGCGTCTGTAGATTTAATTTGAAACGATGGTGATCCTACAGCGACACGTATAGATTCCAAAACCATCGAGGGATATATAGACTCGCCAATAGCCACAAGCATAGGGATGCGGCGTACAACGCCGTCCCTTTCAGGAATGGTTGCTGCCATCCCGACGCCCGAAGCATTCTTACCAAAATCGGGTAGAGGACCGATAACACTATTCCACCTAGCAATGTAAGGTAGAACGTCGCCACCAATAGCTGAATATCCACGAACAACTGCATTTCCATTTCCTTTCTGAGTTGTTGGCGTTTGTGATATAACAACGCCCTTCTGTTTCGTCAGAAACTCAGAAAGGATTTCATCAGTGCCCATTCTATCTTTTTCAGACATAAGCACAGGGAATACAACTATTCCTGCGCCCTGCTTGAACAAAGACGCCATGGTCTCAGCAATATCTTTGCGTGACCATGGCCATTGACCTTTTTCTTTTATTGATTTTTCATCAATAGAAACAATAACAACATTGTCTGATTTGACTGGCGTTTTGCTTGTTAGCAAATAGTCAAACGTCTTTAGTCGCAATATTTCAACAGGTGAATAATCCATCACCTTCAAGAATACGAATAATGCAAGAATAATAAATGCGACTAGTTTCTTCATTGTTGTGTCACCGATACACTACATCCAGCTGGATTTGTGCATGTTTGTTCGATTGAATATACTTGATTGGTAGTTCCAGATTGACTAAGATTCAAATTAGATGAACCGCCAGAATTATTTAGGCGTATCGTGGCAGCATGGTTGCCAGAACCTTCTTGAACAATGGTAGCAGAATGACCGTTACCAGTTAATCCTAAATCAAGATAATGTTGACCACCATTCTTCTGTGTAACATTAATGTTGTTACCAGACCCATTGTTATCAACAAACATCTTCTTACCGCCATTATTATCCTGTGTAAGATTAATGGTGTTCTGATTACCTATACTACCCAACTCAAGATAATGACCAGCACCAGTTCCATTATCCGTTTTCTGTATTATGTTTATATTATTGTTATTTCCTGTGCCTTGATATTTGATATAGTTATCTTTATGATTTTTCTGTAGAACTGTTATGTTATTATAATTGCCGATCTGATCTATATAAACGCCACTTGAGTTATTACCACGATTCAACCAAGTGTTAACTCTGTTCTGTTGTTGTGTTGTTATAGAACTAGCATAGGATGGAGCTGGCGGTTGTGTTGGTGTAGTCGGTGCAGTAGAACCAGCATTTGGTGCGATAGGATCAAAGTTTGTTCCATTCAATGTAGTTGTGCCTTGTATCTGATCTACTAATAGAATAGGACTCAAAGCAGTATCGCCGAGATTAAATGAAGCAAATCCTAATGAGTATTCGCCGTTCTCTGGAACAGTAAATATTGCCAACTGCCAACCAGTAGATGCATAGCTGCCTGTTGAATAGTTACCAGTTCCTGGATTCGTAAATCCAAGTAGAGCATATCTTTTTTGTTCATTGTTCAGTGTAGGAATAATACCAGAATTCGTTGCGTGTGTTAATGTAATCATCGATCCATCATTGAATGGAACATAATCTGTAGATAGATATTGCCATGCTATCGTATATGTTTTACCAGCTTCTAGTGTAACATTCCTTTTCATCCATGAAGCATTAGTTGGATTTGAATTGCCACCCTGTGCTGTCAAGAAGTTTTTGATCGCAGTATTTTCTGTTCCTGTTAGACCTAAAGATGCAGTCGAAGAATCAAATGTTGGAGAGCCAGAACCAGCTTGAATACTGGCCATATAAGAACCATAACCAGTAACATTCCATGTGTTACCACCACCAGGACTATAGTTCGTTATACCATTAGTAACACTAACACCACTACCATCAGAACTCCAACTCGTGGCTGACTTAAATGAACCACCATTACTGATAATCCATCCAGTTAGATTACCGTTTTCAAAACCGAAGTTGCCGCCAAGGTCTTCAGCATACGCTACAGTAACAAATAAAGCAAGAAAGACTGCAATAAGTTTTTTCATCTATCCACCTGCTTTATTGTTATTCTATTTTGATTACCAGTTCCAGTTATTTTGATTTCTGGTTCTGATGAATTTTGTGATATCGTATATGTTGCATTATCTTGTCTTTCATTGATACCGATGTAGATAGTGCTTTTAGATTTTTCATCTACTTTAAGATAGCGATTTAATCCACGTTCATTCCAACATACATTGAACACTGAACAATCAGAAAGAACAATAGCATCTGGTGACACTTTCAATTTAACAGAATTAATAAGTGCTATTTGTTCTACTGTTATTCTTTTCTTCGAGTTATCAGAGGCAACCTTTGCTTCATCTTCTGACATTTCAATGATTGCATATTTCTTTTTATCTTCTTCTTTTTTGATTCTCGCAAGAACAGATGCGATACTATCAGGAGTATCAAGTAACATGTTATTGTTGATAGCACGAATGTCTGGTTTAATTCTAACAGGAGGTGTTGGTGTTTGTGATGCAGAATATACAGTGGTCGCAGTAAATGGCTGATTAAGAACAACAAATCCTTCTGGTGTTTCTACTTTAATTTCACCTACAGCACAATCCTGCTTGATATCATAGTTGTATAATTTTCTTTCATCATCACAACTTGG